>ERZ779889.1946-NODE-1946-length-18402-cov-4.341364_pt1 | contig 18402 bp, 18 predicted proteins | sample MGYA00511030_ERZ779889 | MGnify/ENA primary metagenome ERZ779889 (study PRJEB29588, sample SAMEA2160616) | human gut metagenome | biome: human gut; feature: human-associated habitat; material: faeces | place: Denmark | collected 2008/2010 ...
CAAAGCGGTGGGAGGGCCTGGTCTTTTCGACTGCTGGATTTTCATAAAAGTGAGCGCAGGTGTACCGGTTTGGCGGGGTTTCGGTTCATCTGAGGCGAGGGTTATGCAGTTATAAGAATCTGAAGCCCAGGGCGGCAGTCTACCAGTGTCCGAAGGAAGACTCCGGGTTGGCATATGTTTTTATGATTGTGCCGGAGTGGAATCTGGTGGATTTTATCTACATTTGCCTTGCGGAATCAGAAACGTCAGGAGTATGGACTGGATGAGGGGTTGGAAAGAGTTGGGGGACATGGTATGGCCGAGGAGGTGTGTGGTGTGCGGTGAGTTTCTACAGACGGATGAGCGGTATGTCTGCGCGGAGTGTCTGGCGGATATGCCGCTGACTTATTTCTGGACCTGGAGGGAGAACCCGGCGGAGCGGATGCTATGGGGACGGACTTATCTGTACGGAGTGGTCTCCCTGTTCTATTATTCGTATGACAATGACTATAAGGAGTTGCTTCATCAGGTCAAATATGGCGGTGATGTCGCCCTGGGCCGCTGGCTTGGGGAGATGTTGGGCCGTTATATGCGCGACAGTTATCCGTCTCCGGAAGTAATAGTACCGGTCCCGCTGCACTGGAGACGGAAATGGAAACGTGGTTATAATCAGGCAGAAGTCATTGCACGCGGTCTGGCCGACGGACTTGGTGGCCGACCAGTGGAAACCGGACTGCTCCGGCGCGGGAAGTACGCTGTGTCACAGACCCGGATGCACGTGGGAAACAAGTGGGAAAATGTCTCGGGAGCCTTCTCGCTCAATCCGAAGGCCGACTTGGAGACTTTGCGTGGCCGGCATATCCTTCTGGTGGATGATGTGCTTACTACCGGCGCCACAGCCGAGGCCTGCTGGGACGCGCTCCGTGTGATTCCTGATATAAAGATATCCTATGCCAGCGTAGCTTTCGTACAGCGTCCCGGCTAGAGTGTCAGCGGATACATAGATACGAGTGGAAGCGCCGGAGACCCTCTTCGACATTGATGCGGGGGCAGGCCAGGTTCCAGCGCATGAATCCCTCGCCTTCGGGACCGTACATGGTGCCGGCATTGATCCACAGCTTTGCTTTACTTAGCAGTTCCTTTTCCAGATGCTCTGACGTCATTCCCAGACAACTGCAGTCCATCCATGCCAGATAGGTGCCTTCAAGTATGGTAATGGGAAAGTCAGGCAGATTCTGCTTGCAGAAGTCTGTCATGTAGTCGTAATTGCCCTTGATGTGCTCCATTAGCTGGAGCAGCCATTCCTCTCCTTCGCTGTAGGCGGCTTCCGTGGCCACGACCCCGAAAGGATTGACGTCGCACACTTCGTTTATATTGATCGCCTTGTCTATCCTGTTGCGTATGGCCTCGTCCTGACATACTATGTTTGCTATCTGTAGACCGGCTATGTTGAAGGACTTGCTGGGCGATATGCAGGATACCGTGTGTCTCTGAAATTCTTCACTGATGGATGCAAAAGGAGTATAGGTGTATCCTGGCAAGGTCAGCTCGCAGTGTATCTCGTCTGATATGACTATGAGACCGTGTCTGAAGCAGATGTCCCCGAGTCTGGTGAGCTCTTCTCTGGTCCACACTCTTCCGGCCGGGTTGTGTGGGTTGCAGAGCAGCATCAGTTTCACTGCCGGATCGGCGGCTTTGCGTTCCAGGTCATCATAGTCCATCCGGTAGGTGCGGTCCGCATAGATAAGAGAGGAACTCAGGACCTCGCATCCGTTGTTGCGTATCGATGAGTAGAAGCAGTTGTAGACGGGCCCCTGTATCAGTATCTTGTCTCCTGGAGAGGTCATGGCCTTGATGATGGCCGAGATGGCAGGGACTACACCGGTAGTGTAGACAATCCAGTCTTTATTGATCCGCCATCCATGCCGGCGGCCGAACCAGTCAGTGATGCTTTTATAGTAGGAGTCAGGTACTTTGGTGTATCCGAATATTCCGTGCTCAACTCTGCGGCGCAGAGCCTCGGTGACGGCCGGAACAGCACGGAAGTCCATGTCCGCCACCCACATGGGCAGTACGCCGTCATCCGCCGTGCTGTCCCACTTGACTGAATTGGATTCACGCCTTGAGACTATTTCGTCGAAATCGTATCTCATTGTATGTCTGTTGTTTCTATTATGCAGTCAGCCGGAGCCTTGATATTCTCGTCAAGCGTGACTGAACCTATGGATCCGGCTTTTATGTGACCCGACATGGGGTTCTTTATGTTGGTTATGCTGCCACTGATGTCGGCTTTGAGGGTGGAGTACTCGAAAGCGCGGTCGCAGGCGGGATCAAAGGTGCAGTTCTCCAGCACCAGGTCATGGGCGTAGCAAAGTGGCTGCTCGCCGCTGATGTGGCAGTTGACCAGACGCAGGTTGCGGGAGTGCCAGCCGAGATATTCGCCGTTAAGCTCCGAGTCGTAGATAGTTACGTTCTCAACTTCCCAGAAGGCGTCTTTCGTGGAGATTCTGGCATTATGTATCTCTGCGTTTTTGACGTATTGGAAGACGTATTTGCTGTCGCTGACGAGTCCGTCCACGTAGATGTCACGGCTTAGCATGAAAGGGTAGGTGCCGCCATGCAGCCTTAGATTCCTGATGTTGATGCTCCGGCACTTCCAGAAAATCTCATCGGCATCGTTGATCTCCACGTTTTCAATATCTATGTCGTTCATCTCGCGGAACATTTTCGGGGCATCGATGATGGTGTCCTTCATCTTCAGGTGGTCGCAGTACCAGAGGGCCGAGCGTCCGCCAACGGCGAAATAGCAGTTCTCGATGGTAAAGCCGTGTACGTGCCAGAAAGGATAGTTGCCTTCAAAACGGCAGTTGGTCGCTATGATGTTGCTGCACTCTTTTATGCCGGACTCTCCTTCCAGGATGGTTACGTGGTCCAGATGCAGGTCGTGAGAGGCGAACAGAGGTCTCTCTCCTCCGAATTCCTTGTCTTTTATAAGTTGCATGGCGGTATGTGTTTTATCAATTTCCATGCCGCAAAAATACACCGTCTCATCTGTCCGACTGTATATGCTTGGCGGAGAAACTTACCCTATTTACAGTTTCTAAGGAAAGAATTTTATATTTTTGCACAATTTTATAATCTGATAAAAATATGAAAAAATCCCTGATTGCCGCCTCTGTGGCTTTTTGCTCCTTGTCTGCAGCATTCCTTATGGTAGGATGCGGCTCCTCAAAAACTGAATACGAGCCGTATGCGGTTCTTGCGCCTGTCTCATTCGCGGAGGACTCCGCCGGTTGGGAGGGAGTGGTCTCCGGCCTGCAGAGGATGCATGAGGCGCGGGTAATGCGTTTCAAGAGTACTCCCATGGAAATGGAGGCTCAATTAAAGGAGTTCAATCCCAGGTATGTGGCAGTGGTGGACGTGCCGGAGAACATAGGCCGGGACTATGTGATAGAACTTAATCGGATGAGCCGCAGGATGGATGACGATCCCTATGCGGATTTCCTCTGGGGTATAGTCACCGGCTATGATGCGGCAGCCGCGCAGAGGATGGTGGACAATTCCGTTGAGCCGATGGTGATACGCAGCGGAGTGGGAAGTATCAAGGAACTTGAGTCGGCAAAATGGTTTGACAAATATGCCTTCGTGGATGATCACGTAGTGGGGATGTGTGGAGAGAAGAAGCCGGGAGAGGACTCATTGACATATAAGGAGATTGCTTACAGGACTGACATGGCCGGGGCTAATGAGTACATCCGGGAGTTTGTGGAGAAACGTTTCGGGAAAGACGTGCCGGATGTGCTGCGGCAGTTTTTGGAGTATTATGAAGGCTATGAGCCGGATCTTGTGGTAACGGCTTCCCATGCGACGGAAGAGAATCTGGAAATGCCGGGCTCAGTAGGCAATATACGCTGCCGCGACGGACGTCTGTACGTGGATTACCCTGGCGAGCAGCGTTTCGTCAAGGACCGCGACAGCCGTATGGTATATCTGCCTATAGGCAATTGCCTGATAGGAAATATGAACAATACCCGGGGCAGCATGGCGGCCGCGTGGATGAACAGTCAGCAGGCTACGGCTTTTGCAGGGTATGTTGTGACTACCTGGTATGGCCGTAATGGATGGGGAGGCTTGAAATACTTGATAACCAATCCTGGCCGTTATTCAGTGCCCGAGGCCTTCTACATGAACCAGCAGGACATGATGGCACAGATGGCTGCGTGGAAAGATACCCTGACCACGGCTCCGTTTGATTACGATGCAAATTATTTCGAGACTCTGCCGTCAGAGCTGGTACGGATGGCGGCTCCTGACACACTGTCGGAGGATGAGCTGTTTTTCTGGTTCGGTTTCTGGCATGACCGTGACGTGCTGGCTTATTACGGTGACCCCAAGTGGAACGTGCGAATGCAGGAAGTACCGGGCGAGACAGATTTTACAGTCACTTCCCGGATGCAGCGGCTCTCTGCCGCGGAGGCTTCCGCCACCGGTGCCTCGCGCAAGTGTGTGATCACCGTAGAGACATCTCCTGATTTCAGTCTACGCAGGATGCAGGGCGACGGTTTCAAGGAGGAGCATGTCCTGGATTTGCCGTTCAGTTATTTCTTCCCTCATCGTCTGGACAATCCCCGTCTGCCCGAGGGTGAGACCCGCGAGATTGTCGTGGATGAGAATTTCCTGCTGCTCTACAATCCGGCATTCGAGCCGGGCCGTACTTATACGATAGAGGTCTTCTGTGACTGATCTTTGCGTTGATGCCGGTTTTTCTTTGTCCGTTTCCACCACAGCCAGTATCCGCTTAAAGGCAGTATGCCTCCGAGCAGGGCGGCGATGAAATACAGGACTTTCGTGACGATGCCACCCCAGCTTCCGGTGTGCAGGGCGTAGAACAGGCCTCTCAAGGTCCTGGCTTGCTCCGGTGTATCGTTTCCGAAGAGTGAGTAGGCGGCATCACGGTACCATCCGAACGACCACGTGAGTCCGGTGAGAGCCATTATCAGTAGAAATATTGTGCAATAGAAACCGAGTGTCACGTGGCTGTCGTACCAGAACCGGCGCCAGCCTTTCGTAACGGATATGCTTAGGCGGCTTTTCAGTGCCTTTCTGTTGCGTGGAATCCATATAATCAGTCCGCTGATGAGGATGACTACCATTACAAGGGTAGTGACGCCGACGATGACCTTCCCGACCGACTTCTGCCCTTTGGACGGCGGCGGATCCAGCAGCCAGCGGTGGATCTTCTTTACAGTCTGGAAGAACGGGTAGGATTTGATCCAGCCTTTCACCTCACCTGTGTAGGGGTCTACACTTAGCTGTCTTCTTCCGGTCTCACGGAAGGAGGCGAAGGCGGCCTCATGCGGATTGTCGGAAATCTTAATGGATGTAAGATGAAGCGAGTCGGCGGCCCAGGTCATAATACCTGCCTCCAGAATGGAGGGAGACAGGGGGTGTGCTCCCTCCGATGGAGGTGTTACGGTATACAGTTCCCGCTGAAGGGCCCGTGTGATATCCCGCTCGAATACCAAGGCTGCGCCTGACAGGCAGATGACGGAGATTACAAGACCCAGCGGCAGTGAGAGCCAGAGGTGTATGTTGCGGAATAGCCGTCTCATTACTGAGCCTGGGTTGAGAGTTTGCCAAGTGCCGATACGGATATGGCCTCACTGACTTTCAGACCGGCTTTCGCCTCTCCTGTGGCGGGATCGATGCAGTAAATGGCCGGATCAGCTCCGTCAGTGGTCGTTATGGGTATGTAGGCCAGTCCGTTGTCACTGTACGGTGTGCCTATGCTGGAGAGAATTCCGGCATCAGGCAGACCTGTAACCACGGTAAGTGTGCCTTCCTCGCCCTTGAATACCGCAAGCTCGTTGCGGGGAGCGCTGGTTCCGGACATGTTCTCAGCTCCCTCGCTGTACATCTGGAGCAGGAAGTAGTCTCCGCTGATATGCCAGCAGCGGAACATGGGGTTGTTGTTGCCCAGTTCCTCCAGGTTGACATAATAATTGGGATCAAATGTGCTCTCACCGGCATTGATGCGCACTACTCCGGAAGGCAGCTTGCCCTGTACGCGGTCGAACTGGGTGCCGTCGTTGTTGGTTACGGGCGTGGTGGTCGTGCGTCCGTAGCCGGGGGAGAATACGTAGAGGTCCCCGTTGTCGGCGGCCCAGATGGTCTGGTAATACTGCGAGCGCATGCGGCCGCTTGCAAAGCCTATCTTGCCGGTGCGGGCTATGACCGGGGTCTCGTTGAAATTGTCCCCGCTGTAGATTGCCACGAAGGCGCTGTCAGGATACTGTGTGGTGGGTATCATGCCGGCTGTGTACTGTCCGGAGCCGCTGCCGCCGCTTCCGTTGGCCACATACCCGGGGTCAACAATGGCCCACGGATAGGTGTTCACGCCGTAGTGGCTCATGCCCATCGGTACGACGGATGTGTAAAGTTTTCCGTTGGCCTCCACGAATCCCGCGAAGCTCACCCGCTCGCCGTTGCCGAGGAAGTTCTCGGCGATATGGCTGCCGGTGGTGCTTGTCCCGTCTGTCACGCTCAGATAGTTGAACTGGAGATAGTAGGCATAGTTACCCTCCGCGTCCTGTTCGTTGTTGCCTGCGTTGGTCGAGGCAGTGATGACATTGTCGCCCCATGTGCCGTAAGTGGTGGTGCGGTTGAAAGTGTACTGGCGGTCCTCGATGACCCTTCCGTCATTTCCTAACTTGAATGAGAAACCTGTACCCTGGTTTCCGTCATTGTACTGGAATCCGAAGAGGTAATGCTCGCCGTAGTAGATCCAGTTCGATGCGGACTGGGTCTCCCAGCCATTGCCGGCGGGGGTTACCGCTCCTTCCTCCAGCGATTCAGCGGATATCAGATAGGTGGCCGACTGGTCCTGGCTTCCGGCCTCGGCCACTATGACGTAGCGGCTGATGGTACCGGTGCCTTCGCCGTTGTCCGGACCTGGTGCGGGGGTGTTGTTCTCCTCGCAGGCTGTCATCAGGATGCAGCCGAGAGAGAGGGCGGCAAGCGCCCTGGGGAAAATGCTTTTCTTCATTGTCTTATTTTTTGATTATCGATTGTGTCATGTTTTGTCCAGCTTCCGAAATACACCCGCAGTTTGGCGTAAAAGGCCCTTCCGGCTTTCTGCAGGCTGAAATTGTCGTACAGTTTCTCGTTTGTGAGATTGCGGCATTCCAAGGAGATGTTGTACCGTCCGTCCTGTATCGAGTAGCTGATGCTCAGGTTGTGCGACAGCTGTTCTGGCACTACGCTCTTGGAGGCCGGGTCTCCGAAACGTTCCCAGTACAGGGGAAAGTCGTGCTGGTAGTAACCGTCGTAGCTGACTGTGAGCACGTTGCCTTCGGCTCCAAGACCGTGCCACGAGAACGTGGCGTCGAAGCTGGCGAACATGTATGGCAGGTTGGGCATGCGCTGGCCGTAGGTCGCACTCTCCTGCATGGAGTTGCCGGCCACGTAGCGCTCGTTGTCGCGCACGTTGATGTTGTTGAACGTGCCGCCTATGCTGAGCCAGCGGGAAAAGCTGTAACGTGCAGATATGTTGTAGCCGACTGTCCTTACCCGCCCGTGGTTCTCGTAGAAGCCGTAGCTCATGCCGCTGACCGTGCTCAGCCCTCTCTGGATATAGTCCCTGGTGTCGCGGTAAATAAATGTACCCTCCATGTAGACGGCGTGCTTGTGGAACTGGCGGTTGAAACTCAGGTTGAGGTTCACGTTGTGGCTGTTCTCAGGACGCAGGTCGGTCTTTCCGGCTTCCAGGTCCTCATCTCCGAACAGCTCGTCGGTGGTGGGCAGGCGGTAGGCTTTCTCATAGGAGAGTTTCACCTGCAGGCCCTTGATGATGAAATATGTGCCGGCCGCTCCATATCCGAAGGCATTGGTTGTGCGGCTCATGTTTACGTAGTTGCCTATCCCGTCGCTGCTTTGGGAGACAGGTCCCTGGTTGTACTGGTTGTAGTATTTGCCGAAGGCCGTAACGCTCCATCTTTTCGATGGCGACAGCATGTACGACAGGCCGGTGATGTTCTTGCGGGTCAGTTTCGGGATGCTGAAATCCGAGAGTTGGGAGCTGCCGTCCACCTTGGAGCGGGTGGTACGCCTGAAGGAACTGGATACGTGGTTGAGGGTGAAGGTATGGGCCTTGCCGAGGCGGTAGTCGGCGGTGGCGGTCACATTCCAGTTGGTGTTCAGCGATTTGTTGTCCTGATAGGACTGCTCGCCGCGGCTTCCTGTGTACTTGCGCTCTCCGAGCCAGTTGTATTTGTACGACGAGGTGTCTATGTTCATCGTGATGTTGTGGTTGTAGTTGGCGTTCAGCCTTATGTCCAGTCCCTTGACGAACAGGTCCCGCTTGCTGTATTCGAGCGACGGGACGAAAGAGTGGCCTCTGCGGTGTTTCTCGCCGAAAACTACATACTGGTACACGCCGGTCTGTATCTCCTTGTAGAAATGCGAGTAGTTGAATCCGACCATCAGGCGGTCAGCCCATGACTTGCCGGTCACTCCTATCTTTCCTATGGCGGCCTCGTTGTGGAACTGGTCGTTGAAACGTCTTACGTGGTAGATCTTGTTGCGGTCTGTACTTTCCGAGACACCGTCGTCACCGAACTCTGTGATGTAGCTGTCGATCCAGTAACTGTTGTCCGAGAAATTCTGGAAAGCGTTGATCTCGTAGGTCAGGCCGTTGCGGAATGTCTGGTTGAAGTTGACATACGATTTGTGCGTGTTGAACGAGCCGTAGGTGTAGGATGCGTCCAGACTCCAGCCACGGCGGCGTTTTTTCGTGACAATGTTGATGACACCGCCCAAGGCATCCGTACCGAAACCTACTGGCACCACTCCTTTGTACACTTCTATCCTTTCTGCGAAATTGACCGGTAAGTTGTTGATGTCAAGAGCTGTACCCGCTCCTTCCTGCGGCACTCCGTCGATAAATATCTTTACGTGTTTGCCGGAGAAACCGTCCAGCGACAGCTGCGCGTCCGAGCCTACGCCTCCAGACTCGCGTAATTTGAGTCCGGGAAGCTGGGTCAGAGCCTCGCCCAAGCTCCTGCTGGTGTTGTGCATTTCCTTGACGTTGAGGTCCTGCGCGTTGAAAGCCGAGCGCCGTACATGGCTCGACCTGTTGGAGACCACGACCACTTCGTCCAACTGATGTCTGTCGGTCTTGAGCTCAAAAGTCCTCATCGCGACGTTCTTGCCTGTGAGTGTCACTTCCTCTTCAAAGGTTTCGTACCCTACAGCCCTGATGACTAGAGTGTATGTTCCGGCCGGTGCTTTCAGGTGGAAAATGCCTTTTGTATCGGGGATGCACCATAATTTCGTCCCTTTAAAGTAGATGTCGGCGAATTCTATCGGGTTCTTGTCTTCTGCGGATATGATTTTACCGGACAGTCCGGTCATTTCCTGTGCCGTGGCAGAGATGTGCATCAGTATGCAGATCAGTGTGAGGACGCAGTATTTATTCATTTATATAAGGTTTCAAGATTTAATTTTCAAATTGCGCTGCAAAGGTATGGCTGTGCCTTTTACGCCGCAATCGCTAAAAATGGAGATTATTCCGCGCAATCTCCGCCATTTCATCCCTATTTGTTGGTAATGGGAGAAACTTTTTATATTTGCGCGAAACATTGATACTGCGACCGGATGAATACCGTATGGATAGTGATGCCGATTCTTATCGTGCTGATGTTCCTGCTCGGAACAGACCTTAATGCCAGAGCCTTTGCGGACGTTGCCCGCAAGCCCCGCGCCGTGCTCCTCGGCATGCTGGGTCAGATAGTCCTGCTGCCGCTGCTGGCTTTCGGGGTGGCCTCGGTGCTGGACCTCAGTCCCGTCTACTTCATGGGACTGGTCCTGGTGGCCTGCTGTCCGGGAGGCAGCTCCTCCAATGTGTTCTCGATGCTGGCCCGGGGGGATGTGGCCCTGTCCGTGACCCTGACCGCGATAAGCAGCGTGATAACCCTGTTCACCCTGCCGGTCATCATGGAGGTGATGTCCCGCTTCGTGTCGGAACAGTCGGGGGTGGATGTCAGCCTGCCGGTGGGCAAGCTTGTGGTCCAGAACCTCGTGCTGCTCTTCGTGCCGATTCTGGCCGGAGCCCTTTTCCGCCGTTTCCGTCCGGAGGCCGCAGCCAAGGTGAGCAGAGTCCTCGGCAAAGCCGCATTTCCGGCCTTGATGTTCCTCGCTCTGGTATTTTTCCTGCAGTATCCCCGTGAGATAGTGGACAACCTGTCCGTCCTCGGGCTGGCCGCCGGCGCCCTCATCCTGCTGGCCATGCTATGCAGCTCCCTGCTTTCCCGGCTCGGAGGCTCCACTCCTGCCGTCCGCCGCACCATTGTCATAGAAGTCGGAATGCAGAATGCCGCCCAGGCCATTGCCATAGCCACTTCACCGTTTATCTTCAACAGCGGTGAGATGGCCATACCCGCCATCATATATGCCCTGCTGATGAATGTGATACTGTTGACTTACGTTTTCGCCATACGCCGCAGGACTGTGAGGGCCGGGGAGGGCTCTTTGGGATGAGCCGGACTGCATGCTGATTCAAAGGTATGCCGGCACTCCGGTAGAGAATAAGATGAAAAAATAAAAATATCATGGGCAGAAAAAATAGAATATATCCGAAGGACTGGCTGATATACAAGCCATATACTGTCCCGGACCAGGTTGACAGGTACTATGTCGGTTTGGCGAACGAGGTGATGAATCTGTTGGAGAACTCTGAGGTGTCCGGGTTTTTCAGCGGGCATCCCGAACTGATGAGGAAGGCCGGGGTGTATTTTGCGATGTGGTTCGAGGATATATGCTCGGGAGTGGGCATATGGAGGACGGTCAATGAGGAGTGCGTCAAGAGATACGGCGTTCTGCTGCCGTTTTACGATATGTCGGAATATTACGAGGGAGAGGTCAATGTTCAGGATACGGCATTGCTCTTGTGGAATTTCTTGCAGATTTACAATGAGCACGACAGTGTCATAAATCCTGAGAATCCTGGATTGATGGAAACGGCGTGCAGTCTGGCCGGTTTGTTCGATGGGGAGTATGAGACAGCACCGGAGAATGTGCGTCTGTATGAGTTCGTGCATAATCCGCTTGTGTCGGACGACTGGTGGAAGTGCCGCGAACTGATAGAGTGGTTCCATATGTCGTCCTATGTGTTTATAGACTCGGTCGATGAGCTTGCAGACAGTGCTGAGGAGCAGATAGACATGAACTGCGGTAGCGAACATCTGAGCGCGCAGTTCTACGTGCTGAAATTGGAACAGATATTCAACTACCGCTATAATCTGCTTTCTCTTACAGCTGCGCAGTGGTGCGGCAGGATAAGGCGGGATCCGGTCTTTGATACCGTCCACCGCAGCCCGGTTTCGTATTATTTGTATAAGGGCGAAGCGGATGCGGAGAGGATTGTGCTTTACGATCTGGTTGGTGATGTGGAGTATGCCGTGGAGAGGGCCTCTTTCAACCGGGACAGTATTCCGGTCATTTTGGGAGGAGCCAAGGCCGGAGAGACAGTATTCATCACCAATCTGGTCCGTTTCAAAGACAGGTATTATGTTGCCGGAGTCATCTTTCCTGAGGGGAAAGACAAAGGTGTTGAGAACGTGAGAATGGCCCGTGAGAAGAAAAGTCTGAAAGAACAGCAGAAAGATCTGTATCCGGTGTTTCTGAATGCCTCCAAAGGACAGCCGGCTGTGTTTGTCAAGGACAGTGCCGGACTAAGGTCTTTCTATGAGAAGAGTATGGGCTTTAATCTAAAAGACGGAGTCAAGATGCCGGACGTGCCTGCATGGGCTGCGTGTGTCGCGGTGTACTGTGATCCGGTCAGCGGCATGTATGTATCCATGAGAGGAGGAGAATGTGTGGCATTGCCCTCCAACCATTTCTACGATAAGGAGGTTGCGAAGGACCAGGCATTGTCGTTTTATTATGATGGCGGCATGGTGACTTATTGGATTGCCTGCCTCCTGCATGACAGCAACCTGCTTCCTGATGCCGCTCTCAACAGTCTCAAAGGCTACGAATACGGACGGGATTTTCTTCATCGCAACGGGAGTTTTTTCCTGGACTATTTTTACGGATGCTGCCGGGAGTACGATTATGACCCTTATCAGTAGATGCTCTATGACGATAGAAGAAACATTGCAGATTGCACTGGATGCTCACAGGGGCCAGAAGGACCTGGACGGCAGGCCTGCCCTCCTACACCCTATTGCGGTGGGACTTATGGGCAGTAATGACACTGAAATCATGACGGGTTTCCTGCACGATGTGGTGGAGGACACGGCCTTGACGCTGGAGGACCTGCGCGGCAAAGGCGTGGAAGAGGACGTGCTTGCCGCATTGCAGCTCTTGACCCACGATGACGGGCAGGACTACTTCGAGTACGTTCGCAGGATTGCGGAGTCCGGCAACATTACGGCCATCCACGTGAAGACTAACGATTTGAGGCACAATCTCGAAAGGGGACTCAAGACCTATGCCCGCGCCGGGGAGCAGGGCGACACGGCCATGATGGAGCGTCTTGCCCGCATCAACGACAAGCACCGCAAGGCGCTGCATCTGCTGAGCTGCCGATGTGGAACGCAGAGTGTGTGAGAAATGCAGGGTCTTTGTGTATAAACATCACCATATATATTGGGGCGTAAATTACCTTATCCTTCTGAGTATAATTATCATTACATAGCACAACGGACTCAGGAATATTATACTCGCTACAATCAAGAATATTATTCAGTGCACGATGCCGGGCATAATCCTTGCCGGATTTCACTTCGAATGCGATATTTTTCTTTCCAACATGACGTTCTGCATTTTTCCAAACCAAAAATACACCTATCTCTGCAATTATCCAAAGAAAATTTCTCATAAATCTGCATTTCTCCAAAAAGTTGTTCAGTTTTTATGAGCGACGGTATTTGTACAAAGATAGGACAAATCTGTCAGGTCGGCAGCAGGACTTTTGCCAGAAATTTGTGCGACGGTTAAAAATATTCTAACTTAGTGGATGAATTGAGTGAAGTGGAGTATGAATTTTGAATCATTAGTAAGTCATATTGACACGGTACAACATGCATTGCAGGCACAGGCGGCACATGCCGTTAATCTTTCTCTGACTGCAAGAAACTGGTTAATCGGATATTATATAGTGGAGTTTGAGCAGAACGGAGAGGACAGGGCCGCATACGGTGAGCAGCTGCTGAAGAAACTGGAATTGAGGTTGAATACGAAAGGACTGACTGAACGCAGGTTCAGGGAGTTCAGGCGGCTGTATCAAGTTTATCCTCAGCTGCAATCTCCAGTTGTACAATATATTGTGTCTCATAGCGAGATTCGGCACACACTGTCCGCCGAATTTGTTGAGCCAATTCGGCACACACCGACCGCCGAATTGCAAAATGTTGATATTCAGACTGAAAACTGGCAGATGCCGGCAAGTAAACTTTTTAATAAACTGCCATATTCTCATCTTAAATTTATATCCAAAATTGAAAATCCGGTTAAACGTTCATTTTATGAAATGGAATCAATGAGAGGTTGTTGGTCTGCTAGAGAACTGGAACGACAGATTCACTCTCTTTACTATGAACGCAGCGGATTGTCACAGAACAAAGAAGCGTTGTCGGCATTAGTGCAGCAGCAGGCAGCCCAGTTACAGCCAAAAGATGTTATAAATACCCCTGTCACATTGGAATTTCTCGGTTTGAATGGGAGAGCGTTGGTTACTGAAGACGATCTGGAGCAGTCTATCCTCGACAATCTGCAGAACTTCCTGCTGGAGATGGGGCACGGATTCTGTTTTGAAGCCCGGCAGAAACGCATTCTGATAGACGGGGACTATTATTTCGCTGACCTTGTATTCTATCACCGTATCTTGAAATGTCATGTCATCGTGGAGTTGAAAATAGACCGCTTCCGTCATGAATATGCCTCGCAGCTGAACATGTATCTGAATTACTATAAATCCGAAGTCATGCAGCATGATGATAATCCACCTGTCGGGATTCTTCTTTGCACGGAGAAAGGTGATACGCTGGTAAAATACGCTACTGCCGGACTGGATCCTAATATTTTTGTTCAGAAATACATGATAGAGCTTCCGACAGAGGAGGAAATAAAGGTTTTCATTTCAAAAGAAATGGATATGCAGTATTGGCCGGAGAAAGATCAGACTAAAAATGGGACAGTATGTCAAAATTAGGATATATCCAGAGGTATATACAGATAATAAGGATAGTCGGAAGCCATCCGTATATCACTTTGAGCGAGCTTGTCCGGAAGGTGGAGAACGCTCTGCTCCAATATGATGATGCCGGTTCTATCGGAGTGTCTGAAAGGACAATCAAAAGGGACATTAGTGATATCCGCAGTGGCCTGGGGGTCAGCATCGATTATTCCAGAAGCCGCAACGGGTATTATATACCGGAGGACGAGGACCGCATATCGGACATAGCGGTGGTGCTCGACCAGTTGGACCTGGTGACTTCGCTGAGAGCAAGGCAGGAATTGTCCTCAATAATCTACACAGAGAAGAGAAAATCCCGCGGAACAGAATATTTGAATCCGTTGATAGGTGCGATAAAGAGGCATTCTGTAGTGGAGTTTACGTATGTCAAGTTCGATGGTTCCGAACCTAAACGGCGCAGAGTCATGCCATACGCGCTCAAGGAGGGACAGGGCCGCTGGTATCTGCTGGCAATTGAGATAACGTTGGGAGAGGTTATTACTGCGCCAGGGGAGATGAAGGGTTGGGGTATGGATCGGATTAGAGATTTGAAAATCACTGAGAGCCATTTTGTTCCGGATCCGGATATTGACGTAGAGGCGGATTTTAAGGATTCTTTCGGAGTGTTTTCCAATCGGGATGTTCCGGTGGAGGAAGTCATTCTTTCTTTCTCCCCCAAGGAGGGCCGCTACTGCAAGGCATATCCTATTCATGAGTCTCAGGAAGTCCTGATAGACAATGACAAGGAGTTTCGGATCCGTCTCCGGTTGAGGATAACATTTGCCTTCAGGCGTGAGATCCTGTCGCGAATTGACGATGTTGTCGTTATTGCCCCTGCACGTCTAAGAGACGAGATCAAGGCTGTATGTAGTGAAGCTTTGAGAAGAATGGATTTCTGAGGGTCATACTCTGGCACTCTGCAGCCTTATTTTTGTCTTGTCAATAAGAAAAAGGTAAGATTATGGAAAAGAAAGAACTTGTAAATCCGGCATTCTTTGGTCCGCAGGGTCTGACTGCGGCATCGGCCAATCATATTGCCGATATTGCCAAGGAGAGTTATCAGGCGGTGGAAAAGAGGCTCTCTTCGATGGATTTTCATAAGACGACGGTGGCGTTGATAGGCTCGTCGGACGAGACCGTGATATCCTACGGTATGAGTGCGGAGCAGTTCGTCGGGATACGGGACGGCATAAATGAGATTGTGGAGCTGAAGAGGCTCATCGCATATCTGCGGGAGGCCATCAAGGCCAAGGAGAAGCTGGCGGAAGAGGCAGGGAAAATAGGTTCTTCCGAGCTGGAGCAGCTGCTTGACAGCAAGCCGGAGAAGGAACCGGACCTTATTGCCCAGGATGTCATTGACTCATGGAACATCAAGGAGCGTAACCACTACCTCTCCCTGCAGACAAAGTGCGCTGTCATAGGCAAGTTCATTCACCCGGACGGGGCGCTCTCGGAAGCCCGGAAGGCCTACATGGAGCGTCTGTCGACACCCAAGGCGGTGAAGGAGAATGGAAAGGACACCCTTGTGTACACGTATTATCCTAATGTGGAGAGTGATGAGGTCGAATCTCTGTTCTTCGCACTGCAGGCCGAGCACCGTTCCGCTCAGGCGGAGCTTAACGGGATGATGCATGAAATCGAGAAAACCATTGCGGCGGACAAGGAAGAGAAAAGCCGCCGGTGGAGCGCCGCACTGGAGCAGTGGAAGGCCGATGTGGAGCTGAAGCGGGAAGAGCTCGACCGGGAGAGGAATAGAAAACGCAAGGAAGTGGAAGCCTTGAAGATAGTCATTCCCGACAATCTCAGGCCTATATATGAAAAACTCCGACAGTTCTGACAAATAAGGCAGGACTGAGCGCTTGCGCGAAACCTGCCTGAACGGATATGCGGTGCGGACTATTTCTTATTTTCAGCCACGGGGCAATGCTCCCGTTAACATTGCGGCTCTGCTTATTCTGGCTCATAAGCCTTTGATTTTGCCCTCGCTATTGAGTGCGGAGCCGGTTATCGCCCTTGATATGGATTCAGTGCCGTTCCGTATATCCGGTTTGTCTTTTTAAATTATCCGATATGAGTTTAAGTATTTACATAGGAACTGTTAAATCAGAAGAGTTCGATTATTACAAGCCGTATTCCGGCCCGGCCGAAAGTTCGGCCACCTACTGCCCGGAGCGGATAATGGATGTCTTTCCTTTAGTAGGACTCAATGACCATCTGTACTTTGCTATAATGAGTGATAAAGACTCCGTCCGGACTGACTGGGGCTGTTGTGTGCTGAAAAAGACCAAGGAGGATCTGATGGTGTATATCATGGAGAATGCCGGCTCTTTCCCATGGGCGATGGAAGATATGGACAGGACTTTGAAAGACGGAGAGGAATATCTTCTTGTGGCCTTTGACGACGGTATTGAGTTTGATGAGGATTGATTATTTTTGCCCGTAGATATCAGGTAATATGACAATAGAGGAGACACTGCGGATTGCGCTGGAGGCGCATGAGGGTCAGAAGGACTTGGACGGGAGGCCGGTGGTGCTTCACCCTGTCGCCGTTGGGCTCATGGGCGGTAACGAAACCGAGATAAAGACCGGTTTCCTGCACGATGTCGTGGAGGATTCGGACCTGACCCTTGAAAATTTGCGCAGCAGAGGGGTAGATGAGGATGTACTTGCCGCGCTTCAGCTGCTTACGCACTCCAAGACTGAGGACTACTTTGACTATGTGCGGCGAATCGCAACTTCCGGCAACGCCACGGCCATTCATGTCAAACTCAACGACCTCAGACACAATCTTGAAAGAGGCCTGCGGACATATTCTCAGGCAGTGGCGAACGGCGACACGGAAAAGGCGGAGCGTCTGGCCCGCATCAACGACAAGCATCGCAAGGCCCTGCGGCTATTTGAGAGTTATCTATGAAGCACCTTGCTGATTATTAAGGTGTTGATTGCTAGGCTTATACTTTTTATATAGTTGCTCTATGGTCAGTTTTTTCAGGCCATAGGGCAACTGTTGTATTTAGTAGTTATTGATTGATAGGTATTTACGACTAATGTAGGTGCTTTATGGTCTGGCTGAATACCTGCTTAGGTAAGGGATGTAGGGGTAAGTTTGGCAGAATATGCCCAAAAAATGACGTATGTCATGGTGCGGCATAGGCCTGCCCTATATTTGCGGGTGATGACCTGCAGCAGTCATGCGCCTGACAGGAGCAGAAAGTGACGATATTTTGTTTCTGAAACAATTCCCGAGGTGCCGCAATGTTGAAATAATGTGTATCTTTGTGCTATGCTATCCATTAATGCTGGATAACATAACATATTGATGAAAGTGTTTTCGCACTGTCCTTAACAAGAAATCTGGCAGTTTCTTAAAAGAGAAAGGATAAACGACTGCACCGTTCATCTGTATTCGCTTGCGTGTATTCTACACTCGCGATACAGGTGTGGGGATTGTTTCAGTTTATTTTCTCTTTAGGTTTTGCCAGAACCTCTTGTTAGATAGACGGAAGAAGCTCCACACTTTCTTATTGTTATAAATTCGTCATTTTGGGGCAGGTGACTTTAAAATGTATTATGAGAAAGGTTATAGCTCTGCTTGTGTTTTTGTCAGGAGCATTGAGCATTTCCGCGCAGGTGAAGAAGCCGACCTTGATGATTCTTCCGAGTGACAACTGGTGTATCCAGCGGTATTTTACCACAACGTTTCAAGATATTGGAGGCACGGTGACGGTTCCGGACTATCAGCTTGCATTCCAGCAGGACACGGAACTTGGAGGAGTCATAAGTCTTATTGGACAGATGCTTATAGACCGAGGCTACAGTCTTAAAGACAGCGAACAGGAACTTAAAGCTATGGCAATTCGTAAGGTAGAGGGTGATGTCACCATGAGCAAGACAAGCGGGGCATCCTTTGTAGAAAGTCCTTTGGATATATTGAAAAGACGCTCTAAAGCAGATATAATAGTCCAGATAGGCTGGCAGGTGCATAAGGCAGACGGTGGGAAGGCTGTGACATTCACTCTTGAAGCCTTCGACTCTTACACCAGCAAGAGGATTGCTACGGCAACGGGAACAAGTGCTCCGTCCAATGATATTATACCTGTAATACTTGACATGACTGTCAGGAAATATATCGACCTTAATTCCGCAACACTATAATTTAACTTTATAACTTTATTTATAAGTTCCTG
>ERZ779889.1956-NODE-1956-length-18306-cov-9.290943_pt1 | contig 18306 bp, 15 predicted proteins | sample MGYA00511030_ERZ779889 | MGnify/ENA primary metagenome ERZ779889 (study PRJEB29588, sample SAMEA2160616) | human gut metagenome | biome: human gut; feature: human-associated habitat; material: faeces | place: Denmark | collected 2008/2010 ...
ACAAAATGAGCGATAAGCGAAATTTGGTACTGCGGTAGAATCTTGCTCTAAGAAACTGCCGGTCTGCCGCTCACTTCCTACTGCCACTTTTTCGGGAAATCGCAACCAGTTTTTTCATAAAAGGCTGCGGGCTGGCGTTCTCCCTCTCTTTCTGGCAAAGACTTTTCCGGCGGCTTGGTCTTTCCCAACAATAAGGCGTTTCAGAAGCTGTGTTTTGCCCGCTGCTTGATAGAAAACGGGAATTTCCCCCTGCTCACTTATCAGTACCGATACTTTCTCGATTTGCCAAAAATGGGCGCAAAAAAAGCAGCAAATCTTTTTCAGACTTACTGCTTCATGTGCCGCTATGGGGCAGCGGTTATTCAGTTGTAAAATAAAAGAGGGCGGTAGCACTTTGGGCTATCGTCCTCTTGGCTACACATTTGCAAAGACAGGCGGGGCTGTCAACGGTGGGCGAAGCCCATTTACTTGCCGTTGACTGGCTCGGCTGGATTTGCTACTTTCGATCTGATGTTTTCTTGTGAAGAATACACTGTATTGACTTTACCTTGATTTTCCTCCTGTGTTACTGTAATATTAAAGTCGTGAATTTCAGAATTTGTACTAGAGATTTCCAAATTCAAAGAAATAGAAATTACGTTTTTATCAAGTTGTAATCCATCTTCTTTGCAATATGTCGCTGAATAACCACTTGCAAGAACTACCTGACCTACCCCATTTTCATCAAGCACAAATAATGTAGCTGATGAACCAGTTTCTTTATTTCGGGCTATCGCAACCAGTTGTATTGGGGCATTTTCAGCGGAACCAAAAACATATTCTAATAATTCAAATGAAGGATAGTCTTGTGGAAAATTTTCAATAAATTTCTCGCCCCGGCTTTCAATAGAACCGGCACTTTCAAGCTCTGGCAGTACTTCTTTTGTGTTGTCATCAGGTGGAGAATTATTAGAACAAGCACTCAACAAAAGTACAAAAGCTAATAGTAATATAAACAATTTGTTTTTCATTGTGCTTTATATACTCCTGTTGGCGTGTATACCGTCATTCCCTTTGGAACTTTTATGGCTGAGTAGCTAGAAGTTGTTACTTTATAATGGACAGAATTTTTTTGTGGTGCATAAGATTCTGTTAATGTTTTATATTCATAAAAAACATTTTCAGGATAGCCGTCCATATAAACCTTGTATTTTAAACGACCAGCTGTTCTAACAGCAGGAATATAAACATTTAACACTTCAAATTTCCCCGGTGCAATACTATATGAGACACCCGCTGATGTTCCTTTTGTCCAACTACGTGAACCGGTAACTTCAACTCCTACTTCCGCCTGCATTTTTGCAAAAACAACATTTGCTTCTGTTGTGCCATTGGCATAACCCGCAATAGATGCGGTGGTTGTTCCGCTTTGTTCATATTGATATGTAATTTGCATAGGACTTGAGCCTTGAGTATTATCGCCTGAAACAGAACCTAATAATTTATGAGTATAATCAATATTCGTATAATTAGGCTCATAACCTACACATTCTCGTATATATACTCCTCTACGTTCTGGTATTCCTGAATCGTTAGCTGCAAAAACAGTAGTGTTCATTGTTGTTACAATAGCTAAAGAAAAAACTATCCCTAATATTGTTTTGATTTTTCTCATTATGGACTTCCTCCTTTGCTTAAAAAGTTATATTTTGTTGTGTGTTTCATCAAACCATTGGCATCATCTCCTTTTGTTTTATAGTACCATATTTTAGCTATTATATCAATTATCAAATTCAATTTTGCTTTTTTTTGGTTAATTTTTCTGAATAGTGAAGGCTGTCTATCAAATTCTTGTGTGTTACTTTACCGCACATGAGCATTCCTTGCTGTATTCACCCACAGATGTGATAGTAACCATATTGAGGCCACAGCGGAGGATACCTGTAAAAGAGATGGAAAACCACGGATAGACGATGTCTTCTTCGTAGTCACGTCTGGAGCGACCTTTTACGATAACATCCGCTTGCACAGAAGCTCTAAAAAGGATACGGTCGTCTTCCGTCTCCTTAAAAGAAACTCCCATTACATGAAGATCATCGAGCTCAGTATAGCTCGGATCAGGAACAAGGCTGGTGTGTAAATTCAGCCCTCCACGATTCTGGAATATGTATGACTTGAGCCGCTTGAACATCAAGTCATAATACTGATCTTCCAGATATGCCGCAAAAGATTTATCCTTACGTGCCAGAAGAAATCCCTCCTTTGTCTTACAGCGCAAACATCGCCATGATTTCCTTCACCATGCGATCCGTCCGAGCTTTGATGATATCTACCGTCCATTCATCCTTATCACAGACGTCATCGTTCAGATTGAGGCCGTTACGATAACCGATGTACTGACCGTTATTATCTTTGCGTTCCTTCTTTTCATTGAAGGCCTTATTGCTCAACGTACTATTGTATCCGGTGATCGTGAGGTTGCCGAAAGTGTGAACATAGAGCGACTGATATTCCTTTGCTTTTTCACGGTCGCCTCCAGCGATCATATCCACCCAGCTGTCTGGAATATTCGGTCCTTGCGGGAAGATGTGTTCGATAGACCAAACGTACTGATTGCTGTTCGTTTTCCTCCAGAGGTCCTGTACGTTTTCACGGGTCATACCACGCTTTGCCATCATGCAGAGGATGAAACGGGTAGCACCGCTGTTATCATCGTACACAGGACCACGAAGTTTCTCTTCAAAGAACTCATCGGAAGCGGAAACGGAAATAAGGGTATCTCGCATATTAGTGTAAATGTCTGCACCACGGTACTCATTTTGTTCGGTGGCCTCGATAAACGACATAAAGATACGGGTCAAATCACGAGTAGGCGGAGTGTCGGTCAAATTACGACGGATGAAGAAGTTGACCAGCAGCTTGCAGATTTTTACTACATCCTCGTCAGTTACGCCAAGCGACTCCTGATGCTTAATCAAGTACATAATGAACAGATAGGACGGAGCACCTTGAACACGCTGCAGATCCAGATAGCTTTCACGCTGTTCGTCGGAAAGGGTATCCGTCTTGTTCAAAATGATACCGGCATAGATTGCTGCATTTTCAGTCAACTCGTCCAGAGCGGCAACAGGGTCCTTGGTGATGATCTTTTCATAGATGTCCAGCATGGTAGACCGGGTTGCAATAGTGCCGAGAGGATACTGACGGTCGCCTTTGAGGAATGGAGCATTGAGCTTCTTCCTGAAGGCATTGTAATTCTGCCTGAAGAAACGTTCTTGATCAGAGTATTCATCACCGAGGTCAGAAAGGATTTCAGTCCAGCGAGAGAAATAGTAGTCAATATCGCCGTCGCCATTGACATCCAACCGGGCCAGAAGCAGGTTCTTGATAAGATCGACTGATGTCAGCGGAGTGCCCCTGTTGTTCAGAGACTCGAAAAGGGTGTATGCATCAGCATGATTCGACACCTCGATCATGACGAGAATTGCAGAATTCACCTTATCGAGGATTCGGAACATGGCGAGCACCTTGTCGGAGGCATCATCCAGAACGGCATTGATGCGCTTTTTGAAATAGTTGTATGCTTTTTCGATTCTCCGTAGTCCGGCGAACTTGGGCATGGGCCGCTTCGGGATAATACCGATTTTTGCGAGGAGGCCCATGAAATCGTCACGGTTGCTGCCTTGGATCTGCGGGACGACACGAATATCGGACTGCGTTTTCTTCAGCACCAGTTTGCGCTTGAGCTGAAGAATATCCGACTGCTGGTCCTCATCCAGCAGATCTTTATATGAATTCAGGGTGGTATAGAGTGCGGCAAGGAACAGACTGAGTGTAGTCAGTCGCTGCTGGCCATCAACAACCTCAAACTTCGGTGCGTTAATCGTATCCGTGGCCGAGTTGATACAAATGATCGAGCCGAGGAAATACCCATCATCGTTTTCAGTGAGGTCGTCAAACAGGGCCTCCCATTCTCTGGAGCCCCAAGTGTACTCACGCTGATACTTCGGAATTTCGAAGATTACCTTTGAATCCGGGTCAAACACCTGCGATACCGGATATTTGTTTACGTTGATGTTGTTAATATTCATGCACTAAACCATCCTTTCACCTTGGTTTCGTTTTCTATTCAAAGCCTCATCGCTTGTGAGGCGTTATATTTTGATTTATTGCTCTGTTCCACGAACGCCGCAAATACCTCTTGATCCTCGATTGGCGGGATTGGAATCATCGTGTTAACCAAATAATCCGCCAGCTTTAGGTTGTGAATTCCGGTGGTCTTATTCTCGTAGAGTTTAGTTCCTCCATTCCAGTATCCGGGTTAGCACGCTCGATACCGTTCATTGCGTTGACGATAGCAACTCCGACGTTTTCGCTTGCCTCACGAACATCCTGCCAGTGACATCCATCCGGGATGACAAAGCGATGGTTTTCAGCGAAGCTCGCATATTCCTCATCGCCACCGGATTCCTCAAGGGCTGCCTGCGTTTCTTCGTCATAGACATCAGAAAGCCTTTTGAAGAACAGAATCGGTGTCACGTAGCTCTTGTACTCATCCTGGTTGATACGGACGTCCAACACTCTGCATGGAGCGAATAGCCTGCTCGCCCAAGCCGCTGTAGCCCCCTTGGCATTTCATAAGGGCATCGCAGACGGCCAGAGACATCACGGAGTCGTCGGTGAAGAAGCATTTGTGAGTGAGCAGGTCGAAATCCTTTGACCGGTGGTTATCCCACTCGAAGCGTGATCCGACGATGTCACCAATTATTGCACCAATCATCTAAAAACCTCGCTTTCCAAAGAATTAATAATACTGCTCGATGTAGTTGTAGGCTTTATCGAAGACCTCTTTGTCTTTGATCTTATACTTGATCCAGACCACGCTACGCAGAGCTTTCTTGACTTCCTGCTTACCGGCGGTCGTACTCTGCCAACCATCAAAGCGGACGATTTTAACGATGCTGTCGATATCTGCCACGATGCGCTCGACGATAACCGGTGTGCTCTTATTCTTGATTCCATTAAAGAGCTCGGTAAGAGCAGCGATGCCTTTGTCGATCTCCTGCTCCGGCACAACTTCTTTTTCTGCCTGTGCCGCTTCCTTTGCAAGTTCGAGCAGGAGCTTCAGGAACTCAATGCTGGTGATGAGGCCTTGCTCATGCTTTTCACGCAGAGCTTCCAGTTTCTCCCCAAGATGCACAAACTTCGGTTCGTTGGCATGCTTCAGAATTTTAGCGACAAGGTTAATTTCGACCTTCTTAGTGGTCTTCTTCAAGTCTTTCTGTTTCTCCAAAAAGTCATCAATAAGGTCGGCGTCCATAGAGAGGATATCCATGTCCTCATCAGCCTCTCCGACGGTGACATTCTGGTGGACCAGCTCGATGGTCTTTGCACCCAGAGAGCCCCAAATCAAACCGCCACGGCCATCAGTCGGCTTGACCGATTCATAAACACGGGAAAGCCACTGATAGTCTACCTTGTAGGGATTCAAGAAACTATCGGGAGAAAGAGCGTCCCACGCACGATTCAATACACGATAGTCTGCAGCGAAAGCGTCCTTCTCTTTGTTTGTCGGGAGACATTCCTGCGCTGCCATCAAACCTTCCCAGCCTTCGACGGTTCTGTCGATGCCCATGAAATAGCTCAGGCACTTTTTGAGAAGGGCCGGAAGCTGCTTCTTGATTTCTTCGATATTTGTGATGATGCGACGCATGCTGTTTTCATCGAAATCGAGAGCCTTTGCCACATCGTCAAAGATGCCAATATAGGTTCTCATTGCCATTTTGATTCCAAGGCTAATTGTACCATATAAGTTCAAAATAATCTACTACTGTGTACCAAACGACAGGATTGCTCCCGAAAAATGTATGATGTAGCTTTCAGATTACACCCGAAATGAGAAAAGCCGCCGTCTGTTGACGGCGACCTTACTTGTGCAGTGTTAACGATAAATAAGCTCGTTTGATACGATTTCCATAGCGGAGTTTCGCAGACTGTTCATCTTCTGTGCCCACAGCATTTGATTTTCCGCTTTAAGCGCTTCTGTTACGCCCTCTTTTGGGGAAAGCTGCTTTACCAGCCGAGCGAACATTTCTTCTGCTTGCCGGTCAATGTCAGCAAGGGAACTGTTCAACTTGCCGCTGGTAAGCAGAGAGGTATACAGCGCTTTGTGATGGCCTTTGAGGTATCGGCGATGCCGTTGTCCCCAGATACCAATGTGTACCTCAGGTTCATCCGGCAGTTTCAGACAGGGCAGATAATAGTCCCCTTGCAGCTCATACCAAAGCCCGTTTTTCTCGTTATAAATGTACTTGTCCATTTTGTAATCCTCCAATATGATTGATTTTACCTACAATCCAATCATTTCGGCCGATTACAAAAGCCAAAGGGAGAGGACTTCCTTACGAAGCCTCTCCCTTTTGGTGACTGTTTATTTTAGATATGGTGAATTTCCTGCTCCAAAGCAATTTTCGGCCAAGATTTTCTCAGTGCCGCATAGGAAATTATAAAGTTGGCAAGCCAGCCTGCCGGAACCGCAAGCCATACAAATGAAATGCCGAAATGCGGTGCAAAAATCAATGCTACGGATAACCGAATCGCAAGGTTGACCATATTTGCAGTCAAAAACGGGCGCATATTTCCAAGTCCGCGAAGAACACCGTCTGTTGCCATTTTGATACCCATAAATATGAAAAAGTATCCAATCCATTTCATATAATCACCTGACACTTGATATGCTAAAGCCGTTCCGTCTTTACCTAAGAAAAGTGAAGATATTTGAGTGTGCATCGTTTCAATAATTACAAATGCAAGTACGGCAAAGCATACATCTAACAGCAAAGCGGCGCGGTAGCCTTTTTTAATACGGTCAATTTTTCCGGCACCGAAATTTTGCGAAACAAATGGTGACACGGCATTCCCGATTGATACAAATATCAGTGAAAAAACATTCTCTACTCTCATCGTTGCCGCGTAGCCTGCGAGTGCTTGCGTGCCGAAAGGATTTACAACCGCCTGCACAATCATCATACCGATTGATACCGTGGATTGTTGAAGAATAGACGGAACGGCGATTTTAAGCATTAAACGCAGTTCGCTTTTGTCAAATCGATGAAACGGACTTGCGTATTTTCGCATTCGATAAAGAAAAATCAAAAGGGAAAGTATCGCGGAAATGCCCTGCGCAATAAGGGTGGCAAGAGCTGCACCGAATACTCCGAGTTTAAGACCGCCCACCATCCAAAGGTCCATGATGATATTCGATACAGATGAAAATATTAAAAGCCATAACGGAATTTTCGATTCGCCGATTGAAGTGAACATGGTTGAAAGAATGTTGTACATAAATAAAAACGGAAAGCCCGCAAAATAGATGCGCAAGTACAGTACCGCATCCTCCATTATATCCGCAGGCGTTTGCAGTATGCTCATCATCCAATTAGAACCGAATAATCCAAAGATACCGAGAAATATGCTTAAAAGCAAAAAGCTTATTAACGATGTTGAAACGATTGTTTTCATCTTTCCGTAATTTTGAGCACCGAAATAACGGCTTACCAGCACACCTGCACCCACGCCTGCACCGAGTGCAATGCAAATAAAAACATTTGTAAGTGCGGCACAAGCCCCAACGGCTGCAAGGGCAGAGGAGCCGACAAATTGACCGACGATAATTGAATCAGCCATATTGTATACTTGTTGAAAGAAACTGCCTAAAATCATAGGCATTGCAAAAACAGTCAAAGCCTTGAGCGGCGGATCGGTTATTAAATATTCGTCCTTTGTCATTTTGATATTCTCCTGAAAATCCCTTGCGTTATCATTTTGATTTATGTATCCGTTTTCTTAGAATTGTAGCACAAAAGCAATGTTATATTTAAAAAGCCAAACAAGATACAGCTTTCTCAGTCTGCACCCTGTTCGGCTTACGTCTTTACTGAACAATCGCTCCCTGAGCGAACATTAGAAGTATATCATCGGCATAAATAAATGTCAATGAGTTATAGTCCTGAATAGCCTGACCGTTGATATTTAATAAGCAGTAAAAAGTGTCGTTTTAAATATAAATCAGAACAGAAAACAGCACACAACCAATATCCGGTGTGTGCTGTTTCAGTCGGCATTTAGCCGCATATTATTTTATGACGCCGTTTGTTACCTTGAATGCGACGTTTTGTAAAAAGAATATAAAGCGGCGGAAATGAGGTTGTGTGATAAATCAGCACAAATTCCGAAAAAAGCCGAAAAAGGTGATACAATCAAGCTCATAAAAGGGGCGGAGGAATGAAATGACAGCTGTTTGTAATAAAATAAAGTCAATAGTTGCATTTGCGGTTATTTGCGTTATATTGTCGCTGCCTCTCGATGCTTTTGCCTCGGGTGACAGCGACTTTGTGTATTATATTAGGAACGGAAAGGTTTGCGTAAGCGGCTACCGCGGAGTGAGCGACACGATTTTGGTACCCGAAAAAATTAAGGGCAAAACGGTGGCGGCGATTGACGATTACGCATTTTCGTCAAACGGAACCGTGGAATTTATCGGCTTACCCGATTCCGTCACCGCAGTCGGCAAAAACGCTTTTTCCGACTGCACGGCTCTGTCATATGTCAGCTTCGGCGCGAATTTAAACGAGATAGGCGACAATGCCTTTTCGGGCTGTTATTCCTTAAAAAAAGCAGAGCTTAAAAAAGGAGTTACATATATAGGCAAGGGAGCCTTTAAAGGGTGTTCATCGCTTTCTTTCGCCGCAATTCCCGACGGAGTGGTATTTATCGGTGAGAAAGCCTTTTTCGGTTGCTCTGCGTTAGAAAAAGTTACGTTGCCCGAGAGCGTTACGGAACTTCATACAAGCGCGTTTGAAAATTGTTCATCTCTTTTAAAAGCTGAACTTCGCGGCGTAAAAACAATAGGGGATCGAGCGTTTTATAATTGTGCCGCACTTTCAGAGATAAGCTTTTCACCGTCTCTTAAAGAGATAGGGGCTTTTGCCTTTTCGGTAAATACTTCTTTGAAAAAAGTTACTTTGCCCCCAAATACCGAGCTTGTTTCAGACAAAGCTTTTTCGCGCTGTACGTCTTTAAAAACCGTTACCGTTTTCAGCGAAACTCTGAAGATGTCGGCTACGGCATTAGACGAATGTACCTCACTTTATGCAATATACGGAAGCTCCGTGTTTTCATCCGAAGCGGCAAGCGGCATAAGGAATGCAACAGTGTCTTTCGATTGTGTGTCCGAGGAGAAAGAAACCGGTGTTGTAAATACGGCAGTCGGTGTTACGGTACAAACGCTAAAGGAAATATTGGTATTCAAAGGAGTTATCAATGCTGCGGATGAATTGACCGTGTTTGATGAAAACGGCAATATTTTGCCTGATTTCGCCGTTGTCGAGGACGGTGCAGGTATTCGCATACGCAAAGGCAAAACGGATTATTATTACGTTGCGCGAGTGAATTTCGGCGATGTGAATTCAGACGGTAAAACAAACAGTGCGGACGCTGTTATAATGCTTAAATATTCGGCGGGCTTAACAGGCTTGTCTCCGATAAAACTCAAAGAGGCCGATTTAAACCGAGACGGAGCCGTAGATGAGAGCGACGCGGTTTTACTGCTTCGCAGGTCATGCGGTCTTATGGCATAATAAAAAAGCATCGCTGATTCTTTTTGCCAAAATCACGGTGCTTTTTATTATTTTGTGTTTTCTTTCAGATATTCCAACAATACGTCTTTTCTGTTTTGGCACTTACCTTCTATAACGCCGTTAAGTAAAAAATCAAGCGAGCTTTTAATCTCTTTTCCCTCGGCAATACCGAAGGCCTTAATATCATCGCCGTTTACTGCAAGAGATTTTAAATTATAACACTCGTTGTTTATCTTTATCTCCTCATAGAACGAACGCATATTTTTAAGATTTTCGTCTATCGCGTGCGGATCGGCCTTTGCCATGTTATCGGCACGCTTGATTTTTATAAGGTTAAGGTATGCTTCGTCTCCGAGACTGCACATCATTTTTTTTGCCTGAACTTTGTCGCGCGGGGATTTCATATCGTGTATCAAAACAAGTTTTGATACCTCGTTTATTGTTTTATTGTCAAATTTCAGCCTTTTAAGAATGTCTCGCGTCTTTTTTTCACTTATCACAGCATGACCTTTGAAGTGCGAAGTGCCGTTTTCGTCAGTGGTTTTGGCGTCGGGCTTTCCGAAATCATGGAAAAACATTGTAAGACGCAAAATTCTGTCATTAAAATCTATTGCGTCTACGGCGTGAAGCGTATGCTCGAACACATCGTATTTGTGATATTTTGTGTGCTGCTCGCATTCTACAAGTGGGGCAAGCTCCGGGATAAATACCTCTATAACCGCATGATATTTCCGTATAACGCCGGTTGCGTATTTTCCCGTGATAAGCTTTGTGAATTCAACCTGTAATCTTTCTTTTGACACATCCGACAGCAGACGCCTGTTTTTCAGTATGCTGTCCGATGTGCTTTTTTCTATTGTGAATCCGAGCTCCGCCGAAAAACGGACGGCACGCATTATTCTGAGCGCGTCCTCCGAAAAACGTGTGTCCGGGTCACCGACGCACCGTATTATTTTGTTGTTCAAATCGTCTTTGCCGCCGAAAGCATCAATTATTTTGTCGTCGCAATTACAGCAAAGCGTGTTTATTGTGAAATCCCGCCTTGAGAGATCGTCTCTGAGGTTATCCGAAAATGATACTGATTGCGGGTGGCGGTGGTCTGTATAGTCGCCGTCTATGCGATAAGTGGTTATTTCGAGCGGCATATCGTCAATTATAACAGTTACCGTCCCGTGCTTTATACCTGTCTCTATTATCCGTTCGCCGCAAAACACCTTTTCGGTTTCCTCGGGGTGTGCGCTTGTTGTGATGTCCCAGTCAAACGGGACTTTGCCGAGCAGACAATCACGAACCGCACCGCCGACAGCATAGGCTTCAAAACCGCTGTTTTTCAGCAGGCATATTGCCTTATTCACTTGTTCGGGGAGCTTTATCATAATAATTCCTCAAAGTATGCTTTTGATTTCTGAGAGACTGTCGATTCTTATATCCGCGCCCACATTATCATACCCCGTGCCGTTGTGGTCATACCAACAGGTGGTGATTCCGAAGCTCTTTCCTCCGGATATATCGGCGGTAAGCGAATCACCTATAAGTATAAATTTTGATTTGTCGGTTTCGTGCAGCTCATTGAGGCACCGCTCAAAAAATTCCCGTTGGGGCTTTTGTATGCCTATTCTCTCCGAAACAAAAAGGTGAGAGAAGCAGTCTATCATTCCGGCAAGCGTCAGTCGGTGCTTTTGCTGCTCAAACGGCCCGTTGCTTGCGGCACAGAGTATGTATTTTTTTGACAGATATTTAACCGTATCCACAGCTCCGTTTACAGGCTCGTGGCTGTCATATATCCCTTTTACGAATTCTTTTTCGAATTCGCGTCCGTCAAAAGTGATACCCATAACCGAAAAAACCATATTCCACCGTTTTTCGTGTATTTGATCCCTTGTGATTTCTCCCGTTTCGAGTCTTTGCCAGAGAGAGTCGTTGATTTTATGAAAAACTGACGGCATTTCTTTTTTGAAACCTACTCCGCAAGCTTTGCAAGCGTTTGTCATAGCTTTTTCGGCACATTTGTTGAAATCCAAAAGCGTATTGTCAATGTCTATCAGAACATATTTAAACATATCGTAATCCTTCCTTTATCATAATGAAATTATATGATATTCACTTAATATTTTCAAGTGTTGAGCCGCTCCTTTACTTTATTTAAAAAATATTATAAAATAATAAAAAATAACCTTTACGTGGTGATGATTATGGAGCAAAGTAAAATTGAGCGTATAAACTTCCTTGCCAAAAAGCAAAAAGGGGATGGGCTTACTCCCGAAGAAAAGGAGGAGCAGGCAATTTTGCGCCGCGAGTATATCGACTCTTTTAAAAGAAATCTTGTCGCAAATCTTGAAAATACGTATATCGTTGATGAAAACGGAAATAAACATAAGGTTAAAAAGCATACCGATGACGATAAAAGCTGACTTGAGCTGTCGGCTTTGGGCGTATTAGCCCTAAATATCCGTTTGAAAAGGCAAATAACTTGACTTGACCGCTATATATAGTGTAAAATATATGGCGGTATTTTTCGGCAGGATTTTCCTGCGTGCATTTTTTCCGCCGCTCGGAATTTAAAAGGTGGTTTATTTAAATGGCAAAAAAAGCGGTATACAATGAAGAAAGTATTTCGCAGCTAAAAGGTGCCGACAGGGTAAGGCTTCGCCCTGCCGTTATTTTCGGCTCGGACGGTATTGAGGGCTGTGAGCACGCTGTATTTGAGATACTTTCAAATTCCATAGACGAGGCAAGAGAGGGCTACGGTAAAGAGATAACCGTGACCCGTTTCCTCGACGGCTCCGTTGAGGTTGTCGATCACGGCAGAGGTATGCCTATGGACTACAACGAAAAGGAAAAGCGCTGGAACTGGGAGTTGCTCTTCTGTGAGATGTATGCCGGCAGTAAATATAATACAAACAACGGCGGAACATACGAGTATTCACTCGGACTTAACGGACTCGGACTTTGTGCCACACAGTATGCTTCGGAGTATATGGATGCCGAGGTGCATAAAAACGGATTTCGCTATGAGATACATTTTAAGGCGGGCGAGCCCGTCAGCGAGCTTCAAAAGGAACCGTACAATAAAAAAGATACCGGGACAAGAATACGCTGGAAACCGGATATCAAGGTGTTCACCGATATTGATATTCCTCTTGAATACTATCAGGAGACCATATTAAGGCAGTCGGTTGTAAATGCGGGAATAAAATTCGTTCTTCGCAATCAAACCGGCGAAAAGAGCTTTGATAAATACGAATACTGCTACGAAAACGGTATAGTCGATTATATAAAGGAATTTGTCGGCGACGATGCGTTTTCTTCCGTGCAGTTTTGGCAGGGTGAGAGAAAGGGCAGAGACAGAGCCGATTTGCCCGAATACAAGGTTAAGCTCAATGTTGCGCTGTGTTTTTCCAATAAAAAACAGCTTAAGGAGTATTACCATAATTCCAGCTTTCTCGAACACGGCGGCGCTCCCGAAAAAGCTGTAAAAAGTGCGTTTGTTTCGCAGATTGACAGCTATTTAAAAGCAAACAGCAAGTATTTAAAGAGCGACAGCAAGATAAATTTCCAGGATGTGGAGGATTGTCTTGTGCTTGTTTCGTCATCCTTTTCAACTCAGACGTCATACGAAAATCAGACCAAAAAAGCTATAACCAATAAATTCATTCAGGAGGCTATGACGGATTTCCTCCGCCATCAGCTTGAAGTGTATTTTATAGAAAACAGAATAGACGCCGAAAAAATTGCCGAGCAGGTGCTCATAAATATGCGTTCGCGCGTCAAGGCCGAATCCACAAGGCTCAACATTAAAAAGACGCTTCAAAGCGGCAACAGTATGACTGACAGAATCGAAAAATTCGTTGACTGCCGCTCAAAGGACGTTTCGGAGCGTGAAATATTCATAGTGGAGGGCGACTCGGCTCTCGGTGCCTGCAAGCAGGCGAGAGACAGTGCCTTTCAGGCAGTTATGCCGGTACGAGGGAAAATACTCAACTGTCTTAAGGCCGAATACCCCAAAATATTTAAAAACGACATTATAACAGACCTTATCAAAGTGCTCGGCTGCGGCGTTGAGGTAAGCTCCAAGGCAAATAAAAATCTGTCTCTTTTCAATATGGATAATCTGCGTTGGAGCAAGGTCATAATTTGTACCGATGCCGACGTTGACGGTTATCAGATACGGACGCTGATATTAACGATGATTTATCGTCTTATGCCCACGCTTATAAAAGAGGGTAAGGTGTTTATAGCCGAATCTCCGCTTTACGAAATAACTTGCAAGGACGAGACCTGGTTTTGCTACACCGAAAAGGAAAAGCAAGATGCCCTTCTTGAAATCGGAGACAGAAAATATACCATACAGCGTTCAAAGGGTCTCGGTGAAAACGAACCCGAGATGATGTGGCTTACCACAATGAATCCCAAAACCCGTCGTCTTATAAAGGTCGAGCCGGATTATTCGCCCGAGGCTGTCGCCGATAAATTTGACCTTTTACTCGGCGACAATTTACAGGGCAGAAAAGATTATATTGCCGAAAACGGTGCTCAGTACATTGATATGACTGACCTTTCTTAACGTTATCACGGCAAATCAGGAGAGTCGGAAAATGGCTAAAAGAACCAAGAAAAACGAAACAGACCGAAATTCGGAGGAACTTAACATAAACGCTCATATTCTCGGTGCAGGCGAGGTGGTAGAGCAGCATATAACCGATACACTTGAAGTGAACTATATGCCGTATGCCATGAGTGTTATTATGTCGCGTGCCATTCCCGAAATAGACGGTTTTAAACCGTCACACAGAAAGCTGCTTTATACTATGTATAAAATGGGGCTGCTTCAGGGAGGCACTATAAAATCAGCAAATATAGTCGGCCGCACCATGCAGCTGAACCCCCACGGCGACGCGGCAATTTACGAGACAATGATTCGTTTGGCGCGCGGCAATGAGTCGCTCCTTCACCCTTATGTTGAGTCAAAGGGCAACTTCGGTAAATCGTATTCAAAAAATATGCAGTATGCGGCTTCGCGTTATACCGAGGCAAAATTAGCTCCGATTTCAGCCGAGCTTTTTCGCGATATTGATAAGGACACGGTCGATTTTGTACCGAACTACGACAATACCATGACCGAGCCCACGCTTTTGCCCGTTACATTTCCGTCGGTGCTCGTAAATGCCAATATGGGCATAGCCGTCGGTATGGCTTCAAATATTTGTTCGTTCAACTTGAAAGAGATCTGCGATACTACCGTGGCGCTTATAAAGGACCCCGACGCCGATATAACCGAAACGCTCAAGGCTCCTGATTTTATAGGCGGCGGTCAGATACTCTACGACGAAGATAAGATGAACGAGATATTCCGCACGGGTCGCGGAAGCTTCAAAATTCGCGCAAAGTACAGCTATGATAAAAAGAATAACTGTATTGATATATACGAAATTCCGGCGACCACCACTACGGAGGCGATAATCGATAAGATAGTCGAACTCGCAAAGGGCGGCAAGGCTAAGGAAATTTCCGATATCCGCGACGAGACCGATAAAAAGGGCCTTAAAATAACAATCGACTTAAAGCGCGGCACAGATGCAGACAAGCTTATGAAAAAGCTCTATAAAATGACTCCGCTCGAAGATTCCTTCGGCTGTAACTTTAATGTCCTTATAGCAGGAACGCCGAGAGTCCTCGGAGTGCGCGAGCTGCTTTTGGAATGGATTGCTTTCCGTACCGAATGTGTAAATCGCCGCGTCTTTTTTGACCTTTCCAAAGCAAAAGACAGGCTGCATCTTTTAGAGGGACTTCAAAAAATTCTTCTCGATATTGATAAGGCTATAAGAATAATACGCTCAACAGACGAGGAGTCCGAGGTTGTTCCGAACTTGATGATAGGCTTCGGAATAGATAAGATACAGGCGGATTATGTGGCTGAAATCAAATTGCGCCACTTAAACCGTGAGTATATTTTAAAGAAAACGGAAGATATAGAAAAGCTGAGAGCCGAAATCGAGGATATGGAGGATATTCTCGCAAGTCGCTCAAGAGTTAAAAAAATTATCGTAAACGAGCTTTCGGATGTCGTTAAAAATTACGATAAGCCGCGTCGCTCGGAAATAATCTACACGAGTGATATAGATGATGAATCGGAGCCCGATGAGGAGATACCGAATTATCCCGTCACGCTGTTCTTTACCAAGGAGGGCTATTTCAAAAAGATAACTCCGCAGTCACTGCGTATGAGCGGTGAGCAAAAGCTAAAGGAAAACGATGAAATAATAGAGACCGTTGAGGCTACAAACAATACCGAGCTTTTGTTCTTTACCGATAAGTGCCGTGTTTATAAAGCCAAAGCTGCCGATTTTGATGACAGCAAGGCGAGCGTTCTCGGTGATTATGTGGCTTCAAAGCTTGAGATGGAGCCCGATGAAAACGCCGTTTATATGGCGGTTACAACAGACTATAAGGGCTTTATGCTGTTCTTCTTTGAAAACGGCAAGCTTGCCAAAATAGACCTCTCCGCCTATGAGACTAAAACGAACCGCAAGAAGCTGATTAAGGCGTATTGTGAGAAATTCCCGGTAGTCAATATGTTCTGTGTGACTGAGGATAAGGAGTATGTTATGAAGTCCACCTCCGGCAGAATTCTTCTTCTCAATACCGGCGCAATAGCCGTCAAAACGACCAAGGATTCTATGGGCGTATCGGTTATGACTCTCAAAAAAGGGCATAGGGTATCTTCCGTAAAAGAGTATACCGATGGAGAGTTTGTAAAGCCTGCGAGATACAGGACGAGAACTTTGCCTGCCGCAGGAGCCACTTTGTCGGCTGATGATGTCGGCGAGCAGCTTACACTTTAACTTAGAAAAATATACCGTGTTTCGAAATTCGTTTTTCGGAATTAGGTATATTTTTTTGTTTTTCGGGTGTCAACCGATAATGCATGAGTGTTGACTATGCATTTCGGATGTTGTATAATTCCGATATAAGTAAATGTCTGTTTCGGGGCTTAACGGAGGTTAATATGAAAAGACGAACTAAAATAATTTCGGCTGTTATGGCTCTCGCAATACTTGTATGCGTGTTCGCTGTACTTGCGACGTCGTTTGCCGTTGACACTTCTTCCGAAAGCGCATCCTTCAGAGTTGACGCTCAGATTATGGGCTATAACAGGGTAGAGGTAAAAATATATGCTCCGGCAGGGGCCGCTGGCGGCAGCTATACACTTAAATACGATTCCAAGTATATGAGCCTTGATAAGCCTAAAGAAAATGAAAAAGGCGAGCAGACGTCGGTTACTTCGTATGAAAACGGCGGTACGGCAATAACAAATTATAATTTTTCACAGGATTCTTTAAGATGCTCGGCAGCCGCACCGAAATCCTCTTCGACGGAGCAGCTGTACGGAAGTTATACTTTTAAATTTGACGGCAACTATAAAGAAGGCAGTATATCGGTAATCGCATTTGATATTTACAGCGGAGACGAAACTCCAAAGCTTCTCGGCTCCGATAAAACCGCAAAATGTGACTTTGACGTAAAGGAAGCTCCTGCGAACACAATATCGCTGAAATATATAGGAGATAAATATTACTATATGGTTAGCGGCAAAAATGATACTTCATACAGCGGGCTTGTAAATTATTACGGTACTTATTATTATGTCGAAAACGGTGTGCTGAACTGGGATTACTCAGGTCTTACTAAGTATTATGATACTTGGTATTATGTCGAAAACAGTGAGCTTAAATGGAATTATACGGGTCTTACAAAGTACTACGGTACATGGTATTACGTCGAAAACAGTGTTCTTAATTGGAACTATACGGGGCTCACTAGCTACTACGGCACATGGTATTACGTCGAAAACAGCGTCTTAAATTGGAACTATACGGGTCTCACAAACTATTACGGCACCTGGTATTATTGCGAGGGCAGTGTACTTAATTGGGATTACACCGGTCTTACAAAATATTACGGCACTTGGTATTACGTCAAAAAGGGCGTGCTTGACTGGAATTATACGGGATACACCTATTATTACGGCACGCGTTACTATGTCAGAAACGGAATTCTTGCGTAATACGCATTGTATTTGATTGTTTCTCGCTTGCTTAAAGACTGCTGCATACAAAATATTGCAAAACCGTTCATTCATTTGAACGGTTTTGTGTTTTTTAGAGAAATGTGTCAATACAACACTTTTGCATAAAAACTATTGCAATTATATACAGTTTGTTGTATAATTCGAATAAGCGGCAGGGCTTTATGCCGTAAAAATCAGGGAGGATATTAAATTTATGAAAAATTTCAAAAAGTTGATTGCGGTTGTACTGACTGTTATTCTATCGCTGTCTGTAATGTCGGTCGTCGCTTTTGCGTCTACTACCGATTCACTTAAGCGAACGGATGACGGTACTTGGCTCTATATGGAAAACGGTGAACATAATGCCGACTACACAGGCCTTGTTAAGTATTATGACACTTGGTATTATGTTGAAAACGGCGAGCTTAATTGGAACTATACAGGCCCTACCGAGTATTACGGCACAACATATTATGTCATAAAAGGTGTACTTGAATGGGATTATTCAAGCCTTGTTTGTGTTGATGATGTTTGGCATTATGTAGAAAATGGTGTTTATTCGAATGATTACACCGGTCTTACAAAATATTACGGCACTTGGTATTATGTTGAGGACGGCGT
>ERZ779889.1957-NODE-1957-length-18301-cov-4.503069_pt1 | contig 18301 bp, 11 predicted proteins | sample MGYA00511030_ERZ779889 | MGnify/ENA primary metagenome ERZ779889 (study PRJEB29588, sample SAMEA2160616) | human gut metagenome | biome: human gut; feature: human-associated habitat; material: faeces | place: Denmark | collected 2008/2010 ...
CCAGGGCACGGACAGCAAGTTCCGGATGCTGCGCATGAGCTGCAAAAAGAGCCGTCCTTTCAGCGCAGAGCCCGGACGGAAACGCCGCATTCTCCTGATTGGCCCCCTGCACCACCGTACCGTCCGAGAGGAGCACCGCCGCCCCGACGTTGTAATGCGAGAAAGGAGCATAAGAGCCTTTCGTCGCACCGATAGCAGACTCCAGCAGGGAGCGGTCCTCGGGCATCATATCTTCCATAGATGCAAATTCCTGATATTCGATTGTCAAACTCTTATGTGCCATACTTGTCATTTGTTACTAATGCAAAGTTAGAAGCAATTTTCATTCCGCCCGAAAATTTCTGACATCACAGCTGCCGTGGCACATACATTCATTCCGCCGGCAAAAGCACCTGCGGACGGGGACGCACTACTGCGAGTTATCGAAAGGTGTTCCAAACCGTTCTGTGGCCGTTTCCCAACCAATCCCTTTTCCACACTGGCAGCATTTCCCGCGATTTGCTGCCGTTGCGGTAAGCGGTCGTACCTAATCGTGCCTAACTGTCGTGATAGTCGGCCAGATCTACCAAATTCAGTGCGTTCCTACATACTTTGTAGGTATATACTGTCATTTTGCATTGTCCAGCATGCAGCTTGAATATATTGCGCTTATTGTCAATTACATACATTTTAGTGGCTTGCTGGACTACATGTATTTTGCCACAAAACAGCCTTTAAAGTCCACATCGATCCATGTCCAGCAGATGCCTTTTTACAAAACATCTGATTTACAGGTACTTTCTCAAACCGCTTTTGCTGGACTTCCTCATAGGTCCGATGATTCAGATGCCTGATGACCAATTGAACTTTAGTGGCTTTTTCCTGAGCGACATTATGCTGAACAACAGGATCAGCAAGGCATAAAAACTTCCGGCAAACCGCATAAATCCCTAAGTTTCAAATATCTCCGCTGCAAAAAACTTCCACCGCCGCCTTTCCCTTGGCAGGCTTGAAGCAAACGTCTAATTTTGTGTGCGGATTTAACTAACAACAATGCGCCCCATGAGACCGATACGATTCAACCGCCACACGTTATTCTCCACCATCCTCAATATCGCGGGACTGACCCTCGCCTTCTCGGTATTCATGACCGTGATGGTGCAGGTGCTGTATGACCTGCGTTACGACCGGTGCTATCCCGGGCATGAGAAAATATACAGATTGGAAAGCACGCCTCCAGGAGGAACTGGAGAGTTCTTTCCGGTAGTATCCAGACCGATGATCGAATATCTGAAGACGGCTGTTCCGCAAGCGGAAGCGGTTGGCACGTACCAATATATGAAAGGACGCTCGGAACTGTTCAACGAAACGGGCTCAGACAACACCGGAGTAAACCTCCGTTTCGGCAATTCCGACCACGATCTGCTACGCGTATTCCCTTTCAGATTCATAAGCGGAGACACTACCGACTATGGTGCCCCGAGAACTGCCGTCATCTCCGCGAAAGGAGCCGCCAGACTCTTCGGTGACAAATCCCCGATAGGCAGGGAAATCAGCTTCACCACCTACAGTGATCCCCGTCCTTACCGCATCGTGGCGGTGTACGAGGACTTTCCGGACAACTCCACAATTGACAACGAACTCCTTCTCTCTTTAGGCATAGATGGCATGGACAACTGGTCCAACTGGAGTCTTGGATGCTTTCTGAGGCTGTCCACGTATGAAGGAGCACAGGCGGCAGCCGATTCGGCAGCCTCGTTCATCGGAAACGAAGTATTTCAGGTCGGAGGGGTAAACTTCAGGCTCACATCACTTCACGACGCCCACTGGTCCAGAGACATATCATCAGACAGCATCGCCAAGGGCAATCTCGCGACAACCCTTGTGCTGCTCACCGTAGCCCTCATAGTCATAATCATAGCGGCCATCAACTTCATCAATTTTTCCATGGCGTCCGTTCCTTTCCGCATAAAGGGCATCAACACCCGCAGGGTGCTCGGAGCAACCCGCAGGAAGATGATATGGAGGCAGATGACAGCAGCATTGGGACTTACCGTCCCGGCATTTGCCCTCAGTACAGGAGTCATGTCCATGATCTCTACCTCAGGCATCGCATCCTACATTTCCGGATCCCTGAGAATCCAGGACAATCCGCAACTTGTCGCCATGACTTTATGCATCGCCGTTGCAGTCGCATTGACCGCAGGCATTTTCCCCGCCCGATACAGTACTTCGTTCAACCCGGCGATGGTACTCAAAGGCTCGTTTTCCCTGTCCGCACGCGGACGCAGGCTCCGCACAATACTCATCGGCATCCAGTACGTCATATCATTTATTCTGATACTGTGCTCCATGTTCATTGCAGTACAGAACGCCTACATGAAGAACTATGACATGGGATTTGACAGGGAGCAGATTGTGGAAGTGACCATTACAGAGGATGCTGCGGCAAAACGGGAAGTCCTGCGCGGCATGCTTATGGAACATCCCGGAATCACCGGAGTCACATTCTCCTCCAATTCCATAGTATCCACTGACATAGGAGGCCAAGGCCAAAATTACGGCGAAGAGTTCTTCATGTATGACGTGATGTACGTGGACTACAGTTTCATCCGGTTTTTCGGACTGGAGCTGACAGAAGGACGGGACTTCCTTCCGTCCGATGAGATGCGTGACAACGGCACGGTCATCTTCAACGAGACGGCAATGAAAACATATCCCTTCCTGCATGTTGAGCTGGTTACAAATAATGTGGATGAGAATCCTGACCATATTATCGGCGTAGTGAAGGATTTCAATTTCAAGCCCATGCAGTACAGTATCTCCCCTATGGCACTGTGCAATAACGGATCTGGGAATCAGGTTCCGCTGACCGTGATGTACGCACGGATACGTCCGGAAGGTGTCCGTGAAAGTATTGATTGGATAAGAGAGAAAATCTGCGAGGCCGACCCCTCGCTCATTGGAGAATATCTGGACATACATTTTCTGGACGAAAGCATCGACCGCCTGTACCGCAGCGAGGACCGGCTCGGCCGCCTGATTCCCGCAGCGGCCGTAATCTCAATGCTGATTTCCATCATCGGCGTCATCGGCCTCGTCTATTTCGAAACCCAGTTCCGTCGGAAGGAAATAGCCATACGGCGCGTACACGGAGCCTCATTCGGACAGATTCTGCTGATGGTCAACCGCTACTACCTGACCATCACATTGGTCTGCTTCATCGTCACGGCTCCGATAGCCACAGTCGTCATACATCACTGGGCATCCTCATTTCCCTACCGGAGTCCCATACCAGTATGGATATTCCTGGCCGCCCTCGTCATTGTGACCGTCATCACCGCTGTTACCGTCACGCTCCTCAGCCGCAGGGCCGCCCTCCGCAACCCGGTGGAGTCCATCGCAAATGAATAGATTTTCCTACCTTTGCAGTATGGATTGGGACTTTATCATTCAATGCATACTGGCTGCGGGGCTGTCGGCCGCCCTGCTGGCACTTCTGGACGCCCGTCTGAAACTGAGGGAGGAAAAACGGAAGACCTCCATGTTCTACAGCATTTCCAAGGACCTGGAGGGAGACACATGGAAGCAGAAGGATGTCATCGAGGAGCAGAGCGGCACCATCGTGGAACAGAAGAGCACCATCAGGGAGCAGGAGGGCACTATAAAGGTACAGAACAATACGATTCTGGAACAGAAACACGAAATAGAGAGCCTTGAGACCGACCTGGAGGAAAGCCGGACCATGGCCCGGATGCTGCTGCAGCGCGGCAGGGAGAACACAGAGCTGACCGCATTTACCGAGAAGCTGCTGATGCTCGCCGACGAGACGGCCAACATCTACTACGAGAGCGCATCCAGTCCCGGAAACATGAGCCGCAGGATAAGGGATATCCTCCACAAGGAACTGGCGGACACGGATATATTGCCCAGCATCAATTCCCTCATCGAGGCCTCCTACCCCGGCTTCACAGAGAGCCTGTACTCCGAATTCCCATGGATGACACAGGACGACCGCCTGCTCGTCTCCCTGATGTGCTGCGGAGTCTCCCCCAACGCCGCTAGCGTCATCCTCGGCACCGACCTCAATCGGCTCAACAAGTGGAAGACCCGTCTGGGCAGACAGATGGACCTGCCCGTCCGGCTCTCCAAATACCTCAAGGACCGGCTGTCCTCATACCGCTCCCGTCCCCTTCAGAAAGACTCAAAAACTTCCGCTCCGGCATAGACATACATCAGCTGCCAACCGGACGCGAACCAGGAACTCCTTCGGGATGTAAAATCTATCCAGCACGCCCTTCAAATGTATCGCACTAATTATCAAATACATACATTTTTATATTCTGCTGGACTAAGCGTTTTTTGCTTCAAAACAGCGATTTTACTCTCTGTATACCCAGGTCCAGCAGAGGTCTTTTTAGATAGTATCTGATTTACAAGCACTTTCTTACGCATCCCTTGCTGAACTTCTTCAAAAGCCTGACGGATGAGCAGTTTGAAGGCCGATTGGAGTTCACAGACAGGCTTATTCACAAAATTTAGCAGGTAACGGCTGCTCCACGGCGTAAAATTTTGTACTTTTGTCTGTTCAGGCTGAACTGACATGAGAAGAATACTGCATTTAAAGAGAATCCCGGGAACAATCACAGGAGCTGTAGCCGCAATGCTCCTGATTGCCCTGACCGTACCGAACGCGCACGGACAGAGCCGGATGACCCGGCAGGAATACATAGACAAGTACAAGGAGACAGCCATGGAGGCGATGAGGACGCACGGCATACCGGCCAGCATTACCCTGGCGCAGGGCTGTCTGGAGTCAGGGGACGGCAACTCCGACCTGGCCGTCAAGGCCAACAACCACTTCGGCATCAAGTGTCACAACGACTGGAAAGGGCCCACATACTATAAAAAGGACGACGACCCGGGGAAATCCTGCTTCCGCAAATACCGCAATGCATCCGAGTCCTTCAAGGACCACTCCGACTTCCTGAGATACCGGGACCGGTACGCATTCCTGTTTGATCTGGAAATAACCGACTACAAGGGATGGTGCTACGGACTGAAAAAGGCCGGTTACGCCACCGATCCCCAGTATGCGGAGAGGCTGATCAAGATCATCGAGGACTATCAGCTCTACCGCTTTGATCGCGAAATGTACGCCAAGGCCGGGCAGAACCGCAATCTCCTGCCGCCCAGTCCCAACGAGATCATGAAGGTCATGGAACTCAATCCGGCCCGGAACTCCCTGCTCTACAAATATTCCCGTAACCGGACCATCTACGTCCGCAACGGAGTGCCGTACATTCTGGCCGGGAGCATGGACACATACGAGAGCATAGCCGAAGAGTACAACCTGTTCACTAAAGAGCTGCTGCGGTACAACGACCTCAGAAAGCCGAAGGAACTGGTTCCCGGCACTGTGGTATACCTGCAGAGAAAGAAGGCCAGAGCACAGAGGCACATGGACATACATATAGCCGTAGAGGGAGACACATACTATGATGTAGCCCAGAGATACGGAGTACGCATGAAGCGGCTGTTCAAGTACAACGGCTATAAGGAAGGAGACATCCTGCATGTAGGGGACGAGATCTTCCTGCGCAAACAAAGATAAGACTATAGGCAAAATGAGAAAGAGCATCATAATCACTGTATGCGCTGTAATCGCCGCAGCGGTGGCTGCGGCCGGCCTGCGCTACTATATTACATATAAAAGGCCCAACATACAGCAGGATTACGTACTGCTTGTACACGACGGCATGACGTATGAGGCCATGATGGATTCCATTATCTCGTCCGGAGCAGTCAAGAACGACAGGAGCCTCATGCGGGCCTTCTCCAAACGGGAACTGGAGAAGCACTATGAACCTGGCAGGTACGTGCTCTCTCCCGGTATGTCCAACCAGTACATCATCCGTATGATAGCCAACAGCTGGCAGACCCCGGCCAAAGTAACGCTGAGAGGTTACATCAAGACACTGGACGGACTGGCCGCCTTCCTGGGCCGCAACTTCGAAGCCGACTCGGCCGCATTCGCCGCCGTACTAGGAGATCCTGCCTTGATAGACTCCCTGGGGTTCAGGCCCGAGACATTCATCGGCATGTTCATTCCGAACACATACGAGTTCTACTGGACAGCCAGTCCGAGGAGCGTAATCGAAAGATTCCATAAAGAGTACGAGGCCTTCTGGAGCGGAGAGCGGGACCGCCTGGCCGAGGACATGGGCATGAGTCGCAACGAAGTCATGACCCTGGCGTCCATAGTCATAGGCGAGACCAACAACACCGGGGAGATGCCGCTCATAGCCGGAGTCTATATCAACCGTCTGAAACGCGGAATGAGGCTTCAGGCCTGCCCTACCGTCATCTACGCCCATCTGAAAACGGAACCCGGTCTGCGCAGACTGCTCAACAGGCACCTGAACATAGACTCACCTTACAACACCTACAGAATAAAAGGACTGCCACCGGGGCCTATTGCGATACCCACGGTGACAGCCATTGACGCTGTCCTGCATTACACCAAGTCAGACTATCTGTACTTCTGCGCCAAGCCCGAGTTCGACGGGACACACAATTTCTCGTCCACCTACAGTCAGCACAAGGCATATTCCAGGGCCTACAACAAGGCGTTTGAGGAAAGGGAAGCCTCACGCAAAGCCTCCAATGCCGCCTGAAACTCAGGACTGCGGGCATTCATAATACGATAGAAGCAGTCCCGCGAGAATATAGAGCTGGCCGCCAGAGCCTTCATATACACTGACAGGTCCTCCCGGGAACGTGCCAGACCCTCCGGATCAGGGGCAATGCCTCTCTCCCCGGCAAGAGCCACAAGGGAGTCTATCATCCAGTCCGTTATCTCAAAGTGCTCATTGAAGCGGTCAAAATTGCGGTACCTGGCCGTCCACTCCGCACGGTGCCGGTCACACAGCCCGTTCATGTACTCTATGACCAGTCCCTGACGGAGCAAAGCGGCATAATAGGCCGAATATGCGGTCGTATCCTGAGGTACGAACACATCCGGCATGATGCCACCGCCACCGTAGACAGTCCGTCCCAGCCTGAGAGTCTTGAACCTGAGCGAATCCGGGAAATGAATACTGTCGCGGCTGAAGGATTCTCCCCGCATGTACCTCTCATAGAAATCCCCGTAATACTCGTCCGCCTTCCCGTTCTCGTAAGGAGACTGTATGACTCTGCCGGAAGGTGTATGATAGCGGGCGATGGTCAGCCTGATCTCCGAGCCGTCCTCCATGGGTATAGCCTGCTGTACCAGCCCCTTGCCGAAAGAACGGCGGCCGACTATGATTCCCCTGTCGTGGTCCTGCACGGCACCGGAGACTATCTCACTGGCCGACGCCGAGTTCTCGTCTATCATCACCACCAGCGGCCCGTGACGGTACAGACCGTTGCCGCGGGCATATTCCTCCATCCTGGGAATCCTGCGGCCCTCGGTATAGACTATCAGGTCATCCTTCTCCAGGAACTCATCCGCTATGTCTATGGCCGTAGGCAGGAAACCGCCCGAATTGCCCCTGAGATCCAGTATGACGCCTTTTATTTCTCCGTCAAAGGACTTCATGGCATCGTGAATCTCCTCTGCCGAAGCCAGCGCAAAACGGCTGAGCTTCATATACAGGATACCGTCCTCCACCTCGTACGCGGCATCCAGACTGTTCAGGGGAATCTTATCCCTGACAATAGTAAAATCCAATGTATCCGCGACGCCGCGCCTGAGGACATCCAGTTCCACTTTAGTTCCTTTCTTACCCCTCAGATAACCGTGTACCGCCTCAATCGTCAGCCCTGTTCCGGCTATAAAACTGGTATCCACCCGGATAATCTTGTCTCCTGCCAGCAGGCCCACCTTCTCGGAAGGGCCACCGGCCACCGTCGCCTGCACCGTAAGCGTATCCTCTATGATGGCGAACTCTATGCCTATGCCCTCGAACTCCCCCTGAAGAGGCTCGTTCAAAGCCTTGGCATCCTCGGCAGAAATATAGGACGAATGCGGATCCAGTTCCCCCATCGTGGTCACAAGGGCCTCCTCAACCAGCTTGGCAAAATCCACGTCCTCCAGATAAAGCCGGTCAATCAGATAAAGTACCTGACTGTATTTCTCCGCGGCTCTGCTCATATCACTCTTCTGCGCGGACAATGTCAACGGGGAGAGCAACATCACCAGCACTACCGGCAGCAACTTTACTACTGTCTTTTTTCTATTCATCTTAACAATTTTTCTCAGGTATATCAAAAACCGCGCCCTCCATGCCGGCCTCAGTATCAGGAAACACCTCCCTGGCCTGGTGGAGCAGGACATCGGCATCCTTGTATCTGGAGGAGAAATGGCCTATGACAAGGCGGCCTGCACCGGCCCTCAACGCTGTCTCCGCCGCATCCTTAGCTGTAGAATGAAACATCTGAGCCGCCTTATCTGCACAGTCGTCCCCGAAGGTGGCCTCGTGATACAGCAGGTCCACACCCCTGACCATATCCGAAAGGCCGTCAAACACAGCAGTGTCGCTGACATAGGCAAAAGAACGCGGCCTGTACGGACGGTAAGTCAGCTCGGCAACCGACAGAAGCGTCCCGTCCTCCCTTGCCACGTCATGTCCTTCTTTAAGCTCCAGTATCTCACTGACTGATAAGTTCAGTTCAGCTACAGCCTCCTTCCGTACATTGAGACGTGGCATCCGCTCCCTGAAAAGAAAGCCATAAGCCGGGATTCTGTGATGCAAAGGCAGCACTGATACTGTCAACTGAGCGTCATCCAAGACCGTCTCAGGCCCGGATGCGGTAAGCGCATGATATTCTACCGGGTAAGTATCCCTTTCCAGGAAATGCTCTTTAAAGAAACTCAGTATCGCCTCAAATCCCTCCGGAGCATATATGTGCAGGGGTTCAGTCCGCCCGGACATGGAGAGTGTGGACAGCAGGCCGAATATTCCGAAAACATGATCCCCGTGAAGATGCGAGAGAAAGATTCGCTCCAGTCTCATCAGGGATATACCATGACGCTTCATCAGCATCTGGCATCCCTCCCCGCAGTCTATAAGGAACAAGCGCCCACATATATTCAATATGTGAGCGCTGGGATATCTGTCCGTTGTCGGGGAGGCCGATGAGACCCCCAATGTCGTCAACGAAAAGTTCATGTACTACTTGGCCTCCTGTTCCATCTTGCTCTTGAGGTCAGCGAGCTCGGAGATGTCACCGAGAGTGGTCTTCTCAAGGTTGGTCTTGAGTTTCTTCATGGCACTCTGAGTGCTGTCGCTCTCGCGGCGGCTCTCCTCTTTCTTAGGCTCTTCCCAAGTTCTGGTATGGGAGAGAACTATCTTCTTGTTGGACTTATTGAACTCGATAACCTTGAAAGGCAGCTTCTCGCCTACATTTGCCGTAGTGCCGTCCTGCTTCTGGAGATTCTTGATGGAGCATGTGCCCTCAACGCCTTCACCGAGAGAGACGATAGCTCCCTTGTCTGCAAAGCTCGTGATCGTACCCTCATGGATGGAGCCGAGAGGATACTGGGTCTCGAACACGTCCCAAGGATTCTCCTCCAACTGCTTGTGACCGAGGCTCAGACGACGGTTCTCTTTGTCGACCTCGAGAACGACTACCTCAAGCTTGTCTCCGATAGAGGTGAACTCTGAAGGATGCTTGATCTTCTTAGTCCAGGACAGGTCACTGATGTGAACCAGACCGTCCACACCCTCCTCCAGTTCTACGAACACACCGAAGTTGGTGAAGTTGCGGACTGTTGCGATATGCCTTGAGTTAACGGGATATTTCTCGGCGATGGTTGCCCAGGGATCCTCTTTGAGCTGCTTGATACCGAGGGACATCTTCCTCTCCTCGCGGTCGAGGGTCAGGATAACGGCCTCCACCTCATCGCCTACCTTCAGGAAGTCCTGAGCGCTGCGCAGATGGAGCGACCATGACATCTCGGACACGTGGATCAGGCCCTCAACACCGGGCTGAATCTCCACGAAAGCACCGTAGTCGGCAATAACGACCACCTTGCCCTTAACAACGTCACCGACTTTGAGATTGGGATCAAGAGCATCCCAGGGATGAGGCTGGAGCTGCTTCAGACCGAGAGCGATACGTTTCTTGGTATCATCGAAGTCGAGGATGACCACGTTGATCTTCTGGTCAAGCTGCACGACCTCCTCGGGATGATTGATACGGCCCCATGAGAGGTCTGTGATATGGATAAGACCGTCTACGCCGCCGAGGTCCACGAACACACCGTAAGAAGTGATGTTCTTGACTGTGCCCTCGAGAATCTGGCCTTTCTCCAGCTTGCTGATGATCTCGGCTTTCTGAGCCTCGAGCTCGGCCTCGATGAGGGCCTTGTGGGAAACGACCACATTGCGGTACTCGTTGTTGATCTTGACGATCTTGAAATCCATGGTCTTGTTGACGAATACGTCGTAGTCACGGATGGGCTTCACGTCGATCTGAGAGCCGGGCAGGAATGCCTCGATACCGAATACATCGACGATCATACCGCCCTTGGTGCGGCACTTCACATAACCCTTGACGATCTCGTCCTTCTCGTAGGCCTCGTTCACGAGATCCCATGAACGGAGTGAGTGTGCTTTTCTGTGGGAGAGAATCAGCTGGCCTTTCTTGTCCTCTGCTGTCTCCACATACACCTCAACCTTGTCACCTACCTTTATATCGGGATTGTAGCGGAATTCCGAGATATTGATGACACCCTCGCTCTTGTACCCGATATTGACGAGCACCTCGCGCTTTCCGACTGCCATCACTGTTCCTTCAACCACCTCATTCTCCACTACTTTAGAAAGAGTCTGATTGTACTTTTCCTCATCGGCCTTGCGGTCGGCCTCAGATGAGTCTTCTTCAAAGCTGTCCCAGTCGAACTGGTCTACCGGCACAGACGCATTGCTTTTGCGCTTTGCTGTGTTTTCTGCGGGAGCTGCCGCCTCAGCGGTCTCCACCATTACTTCCTGTTCTTTTTCCATAATAAATTAAAATTTCTTTCTATTAAGGTGTTAGACTTTATTTATAATCCCTCCTTTCGGGAAGGAGCGCAAAAGTAAATACTATTTTACTGATTTCCAAATTACAGGCACATTCTTTGCTGTATCTACGAGGATTTTTTACAAACCAAACAATATTCACTGAGATGAAAAGCAACCTGATGTACACAATATCCGCCGCAATGGCGGCCATAGCGGCAGTTTCTTCATGTAAGACCGACAATTCCCCAACTTATTTTTCCTATATGACGGCAGTCAAGGAGCAGCCTTCAAGTCAAGGCATTTCATATCTGGTGGCTGATGACTCCACCATAATATTCCCGACTGAATGGCCTGACGGGCTGTACGGCATGGAGCACAATCAAAGACTGTTCGCGACATTCACCATCCCTTCCGGCGAAATTACGGATCCGCTGTATGCTGAATTCTCGACAGTATCCCAGATCAGGCAGGACACTATAGCCCACACTTCCGCAACATCAGGGAAAGGAGACCCGATATTCATCAACGCCGCATGGAAAAGCGGAGGCATATACGGAGCGGACAAATTCCTGACACTGTCGTTCACATTCAGGGGTGCCGGGTACACTCCGCACAAATTCGAGCTCTCGGACGAGGAAAATGCCATAAGCAACCCTGACCCTATGGGTTATTACCTCCTCACCTTCAAGCACGACAACAGCAACGAACCCGATGCATATCCATACAACGGAGTCATAACCTATCCTCTGACAGCAAAATATACTGACGGAATAAAGGGACTCAAGATAAGATTCAGCACTTCATCATCGCCCTCGGCAAAAGACAGTACAATCACAGTAAAATACTGACAAGAAAAAAAAGAGGCCGTGCCTACATTCTGGCACAGGCCTCTATTTTCATAAAACAATCGACGCTATACCTAAACCCGGATTAACGCAAATTGTAGCCATGCTTCAATAGTCTCTGTTCCACAGCATGCCTTTCCGTATCCTGAACCATGTGGCCGGGAAGTTCGACATAATTTCTGCGCCTTGGAGCAGAAGACTCGTCAACGATTGCTCCTGACCATTCTCCATCCCAAGTATTACCCTTGTCATCCAGAAACTCGAATGATACTTGATAAGTGCCGTCTCCGTTGTTGACAATTTCCATTTCTCCCGAAGCAGCCGGAGCGTACGAAACAGGATGTCCGTCCTCGTCAAAATTGCCCATATACGCTGTTCCTACAAGTGTCCCGTCAATGACCTGTCCCTTTAAACATGTCCAAGGTTCAAGATCCTGTGATTCGGCGATAGTATATGTTCCGGTCGGTATTCCGTCATTCGGATTGACAATTCCGCTAACAAAGTCCGCCATGAAGCCGTCATTTCCTCCATCTCCAGGATTTAATTTCAGGAACCAGTTTCTTCCCAGAAGCGTTCCGGTTCCATAATCGATAAAATCTCCCCAATAGAAACCGCTGGCAGAGGCTCCTTCCAAATCCAAAGTATAATCTCCGTCCAGTGTAGAAGAGTTGCCTGGCATGCCAATGGTCTTCAACTCACCGCTCCAGTTGCATGTAACCTGATACCCATCCACACAAGTGAATGAACATGAAATGGTATAATTCCCGTAACCGCCCTCGACAGTCATGCTTCCACCGGTAATATAAGTATAATAAAGTTCATCCTCTGAAACCAATTGCTGGGCGCATGTTCCACCCAACATTCCAAGAACTTTTATACCCTGGTAAACACACGGAATTTCATTTGTACCGACTCCGTAAGTCCCTGTCTGCAGATATCCATACTTGTCATATGCCATGACTGCATGTATTCCCAATTCTGTAAGTGGACAAGCAGGCTCTCCATCTATTATTTCATACTCATCGAACTGAATATATATTTCCATTTGATCTTCGAAATGTACGAGATACATTGATGATGCTTCAACCGGATTAATATCTACATCCTTGCCGAAACCAGGAGGGAGCGGCCTCTCGTCTATCAGAAGACCGTCGCCTTTATAGGTTACATAATGTGACTTGCCGTCAATATCGGTCAGGACTGCATTAATATACATAACGTCGTCTTCATATGACACAGTTACCGTCCCATCATTGAAAGAAGTCTGATATTCCACCTTTCCATCATCGCCATAGCAGAAACATGTTGTCAACACCTGATCAAAAGTCCATTCTTCAGATGCCATGAATGCTCCGCAAGAATATGTTCCCGCAGGCAGATAAGGCTTGTCCTTATCATCAGGGAAAGGAGCAAACATCTCAAATTGGTAATATGTACCTCCGGGTTTGACTTTATCATCTTCCCAGCCTGTATCTGACATCCAGACGCGGTAACTCTGAGCATTGTATAATCCGTCGTTATTGCCCATCCACACACCGCGAAAGACACTCATTTCCCATTTATAATCAAAGGTCACCCCCTCGCTTTGAACAACGCTGAGATCCGCACTCACTACCTCTCCGCCACCATAAGTATAGGTTACAGTAAGCTGACAGGAACGAGCGTTACCGGTATTTGGCTCCGCAACGAATATAATCGTATTTTCAGTCTCACAATTAAAACTGTGAATCCAGTCCGCATCTGCAGAACCGGCTTCGATTTTTCCACCCTCTACGGGATCGGAGACAAGATAAGTGAGGGTCTGCATTCCACCCTCTGCAGGTATTGTAAAGGTAGTCTCGCCACCGTTCACCTCCAGATCAGGAACAGGAGTTCCCAGAACATTTTCATTTTCATTACATGCAGTAAAAATGGCCGCAGTAAGGGACAGACATAAGATTAATAAAGAGTTGTTTTTCATACAATCATATTTTAATGGTTAATGGTTAAATAAATTTTTCAATCACAAAAATATGGACATTGTATAACAAAAAAAATAACATGAAATAAATTTTACGTTTTACAACTATCATTTCTAAAAATTTATATATTTGAAAGTATTATGAAGTACACAAGCCTTATATGCATACTACTTTCTTTTTGCATCATGGCAGCAGCGAGTCTGTCATGTTCCCGCGAACATCCGGAAGATGAATCGAGATATTACATGCTCCTATACTACAACTATCTCCAGAAAGGAGACTATGACAGCCTTGCCAATGCGGCCGTTAAAATATTTTCTGCACGGGATGACAGGCACAATAACTACCTAGTCTATTATTCCGGTCTTCAATGTGCCCAGGCATCTGTTTTTCTGGATGACTATACCAGTGCAAAGGCATATATCGATACTCTGTCGTCTTTAGAAAATTGGGACGATTATCCTGAGCTTATGGCAATGTTCAATATGGTAATGGCCCTATATGAAATCAAAAACGGATTCGACTATCCATCCGCCCTGATTCATCTGGAAAAGGCTCTGGATTATTACAAAAATTCCGGAGACGACATCAATACCTGCGTCACATTGAACAATATAAGCGTGATTTACTTTTTCAGAAGAGACACCACCGGATTACGCTATACAAGAGAAGGTGTCAATATTAGTGCCCGACACGGAAACAATCCTTACATGAAGTGTATGGCCTATGTGGGGATGGCAATGATGCTGCTCCTGCAGGAAGATTATGACAATGCCGGACAGTATGCATCAGAAGCAAAGATGCTGGCTGATGCAAATGGATATACAGTATTCAATTCCCGCATCTGCATGGTATTGGCAGAAACCTATCTGAGCCACGGAAACACAGCCAAAGCTTCAGAGCTGATCAAAAAAGGCTTCAGTGCTACAGAAAATATGGCTTCCGATTACTATTTCGAACTGGCCTTGACTTATGGGAAAATGCTGATTGCCGAGAAGAGATGGCAGAAGACTGAGGATTTTTTGAATGAGACTCTGCAAAAAGCCAGCGACAGCAACATCCGCTACCGTCCACAGATACTTCATCTCCTTTACAGGCTTTTCGAAGAACAGGGAGACATTCCTAAATCCCACACATATTTCATGAAATATGTTGCCTGCCGGGACAGTTTAGTAAATATTGACAAGGAAACAGAGCTGAACAGCTTAAGGGATCTATATGAAAAAACATCTTACGAGAATGCTATCAAGAAAAAGGAAATTGAAATGTACCGCATCATTCTCGTATGTGCGCTCAGCATTCTGATAGGAGGATTTTTCCTATACAGCTACATCCATCAGAGAAAAATCAACAGAAATCTGACATCACTCAATCAGGAATACCAGAAACGCAATGAAATGCTGGAAAAGTACTGGAAGCCACAATTAAACGGAGATGCCAGAAAATCTTCAGAAGAAGACCTGTTCAGAAGACTTGAAAAACTTATGCGCGAGGAGCACATTTACCGCAACAACGACATTTCGCTTGACGGACTCGCATCCATGCTTGGGACAAACAGGACATATATATCAAAGATAATTAACAAATTCGCTGATAAATCCTTCTGGGATTATATCAACATGTACAGGATAGCAGAAGCAACAGAAATCCTTTCCGACACGGAAAACGACATCCATGTCAAAGACATACAGGAACATCTTGGATATAACTCTGCAGCCTCTTTCTTCAGGGTGTTTCACAAAGAGACGGGAGTCACTCCTCTAAACTACAGAAAAGAAGTACGTCGGATTAGAAACAGTTCCAAAAGTGAGGAATAACCTGTAATAATCCGTACTGTCCGCTAAAGGCTGTCGCCGAAGTCGGCCTTGAATTTGGTGATGAGACGCTGCGGCCAGTCTCCGACCGGCTCCTGCGGAGTGCGGAAGCATCTCTGCATGCCGGGGATGTCGCTGCAGCGCATTCCACCTATCAGACCGCGGTTGTCGTACAGCCATTTCAGACGGTCCAGGACATACATGGTCTGCGAAAGGGTGATGACCTTGCGGGGGAATGCCAGACGGACCAGTTCCATATCGGCAACGAAATCCGGATCGTCTTCGGAAACATCCTGATAGGTGCCGCCGTCCATGGTGCGGACTCCCGAACATAGGTAAATGGCTGCTGCGAGGGAACTGGCGGGCAGATCGCGCACAGGAATATGGTCACAGAACTTCTTGGCGTCTATCTGGGCTCCGAGCACGCCCGGAGGCGTAACCATAGGAATGCCCATCCTGACAGCCTCGTTGACGAAATATCTTATGAACTCAGGGTTCTGGCAGATATATTCCTCGTCAGTAGCCTCGTAAAGGCCCTGGGCCATAGCTTCTATCTCCTTCATGGACATTCCGCCGTAGGTCACATAGCCCTCGAATACGGCCACCACCTGATCCATTTTCAGCTTGTCCTGATAGTTGTCGGTGGCTATGACGGCACCTCTGGTGCATGACAACTTGCGGGCCGAGAAATAGACAATGTCGGCCAGTGAGCACATCTTCAGAAGCACCTCGGAAAGAGTGGCACTGGCGTACTCCGGCTCACGCTGGATGATAAGCCAGGCATTCTCTCCCAGCAGACAGGCATCCAGCAGCACCTTGATTCCGTAACGGTCAGCCACCTTGCGCACTTCCATCAGATTGGCCATCGAGAAAGGCTGGCCTCCAATCAGATTGGTAGAAGCCTCCATTCTTATAAATGGTATGTGCTCAGCCCCGTACTGAGCGATGCACTCCTCCAGACGGGCGATGTCGATATTGCCCTTGAACTGGTTGTCTGACGCGGACGTGAAAGCCACATCGGGAGCAACCAGATCAATGTGCTTACCGCCATTGATTCGGATGTGATTGGCCGTACTGCCGAAATGGTAGTTCATCGGCACCACGTCTCCAGGCTTCAGGAACGCTCTCATAATCACGTTCTCGGCGGCACGTCCCTGATGAGCAGGCACCACGTAACGCTTGCCCAGCACGTCGAATACTGCCTTTTCGAGCCGCTTGAAGGACTCGCTGCCGGCATAGGCATCGTCGGCGCGCATCATGGCTGCCAGCTGCAGGTCGCTCATGGCATTGGTTCCGCTGTCGGTCAGCATGTCCAGATAGACATCGGCCGAATCCATACGGTAGGTGTTGAATCCTCCCTTCTTCAGGGCCTCGTATCTCTCATCTATGGGAAGTAGTCTCACCTTCTGGACTATCCTGGCCCGGTGAAACTCCAAGGGTATATCTATGCCTGTGTAGAATTTGACTTTCGGCATCTTTTTTATATTTTTTTCAAAATTTAAAAACTTCTAATGGCCTCCGTAAAGATACTCATGCTGAGCCGGCGTCAGCTCGTCTATACCGGTGCCCCAGCTCTCCAGCTTCATCCGCGCTACAGCGGAGTCTATCTCCTCAGGCACACTGATGATACGCGGCATGGCTTCTCCACGATGGCGTACAAGATATTCGGCACTCAGGGCCTGGATAGCGAAACTCATGTCCATAATCTCGGCGGGATGTCCGTCTCCCGAGGCAAGGTTGACCAGACGGCCCTCGGCCAGGACATACACGGTCCTGCCGTTCTGCAGGCGGTAACCCATGATATTCTCGCGGGCCTTCCAGGACTCCACGGCCATGGACTTGATGCCGTGCACGTCCACCTCGCAGTCAAAATGTCCTGCGTTGCAGCAGATGGCCCCGTCCTTCATCTTCAAGAAATGCGCGGGAGTGATGACGTCCTTGCAGCCGGTAACGGTCACAAAGATGTCCCCTGCCTCTGCGGCCTGCTCCATCGGCATCACCTTAAAGCCGTCCATGACAGCCTCTATGGCCTTGACCGGATCCACCTCTGTAACGATGACAGAGGCCCCGAGTCCCTTTGCCCTCATGGCCACACCCTTGCCGCACCAGCCGTAACCGGCCACGACGACATTCTTGCCGGCCACGATAAGGTTCGTAGTGCGGTTGATGCCGTTCCATACCGACTGGCCTGTACCGTAACGGTTGTCGAAGAGGTACTTGCACTTGGCATTGTTGACCAGCACCATCGGAAAGCGCAGCTCCCCTGCCCTGTCCATAGCCTCCAGGCGCATCACACCGGTCGTAGTCTCCTCACAGCCACCGATGATACCGGGTATCAGTTCCGGCATCTCAGCATGCAGGGTATGTACCAGGTCCCCTCCGTCATCAATTATGATGTTGGGGCCGCATGAGACTACCTTGCGGATATTGTCCATGTATTCCCGCTCCGTACAGCCGTGCCATGCGAAGACCTCCAGCCCCTCATGCACGAGAGCAGCTGCCACATCGTCCTGAGTGGACAGCGGGTTGCTTCCGGTGACGTACATTTCGGCTCCGCCGGCTGCAAGCACCTTGCAGAGGTACGCGGTCTTAGCCTCAAGATGTACCGAGAGCGCTACGCGCAGCCCTGCAAAGGGCTTTTCCTGCTCGAATTCCTTTTCGATTCCGTTAAGCAGCGGCATGTTGCGCTTTACCCACGCTATCTTGCGTGC
>ERZ779889.1965-NODE-1965-length-18265-cov-4.172817_pt1 | contig 18265 bp, 18 predicted proteins | sample MGYA00511030_ERZ779889 | MGnify/ENA primary metagenome ERZ779889 (study PRJEB29588, sample SAMEA2160616) | human gut metagenome | biome: human gut; feature: human-associated habitat; material: faeces | place: Denmark | collected 2008/2010 ...
ACACGTCGAAAGTACTTGGCTGGAGGCGGCCTGGGAGGATAGATAGCTGCCGGTTGGAAAAAGGAAGTATACCATGTGGTATACTTCCTTTTTCTATATCTACAGGGTATCTATCCGAGCAGGTTTCCTGGGAAAAGCGAGTCGCCGTTTAGTGCCGAGGCATAGGCGAAGGCAATAAACGTGACAGGGAGCTTTCGCATAGTATGCGACTGAACAGGGAGCATACGGAGAGTGCATAGATAGCTGTTAGAAAGAACCATACCTTGTGATATGGCTCTTTTCTTTTATGTGGTAGAATATATGTGATAGGTACAGTGGCTTTAACTTGGTGCGGAGGTAAAGCTTACAGGCTTTAAAATAACGGAGCTATGTGGTTTTGCAATATGGCTAAATGCAGCGAAGAGCATTATTAAATATAACAGAAAGTACATATTGAAATAATTAAATAATATGGGGTATTAATTATGTTTAATATTATTTCAAGAATTTTTACTATATTGTTGTCGGGAATGTTATGCATAATAATTTTTATATCAGGTTGCTTGTTGCTGTATATGAAAATCAGCACTCCAATTATGTATACTATTAGTGAAAAAGAACAAATTCAGCAGGAGCGCATTTACAAAGCAATGTTGGCTGAATTTACTTTGCCGGAAAGTACGACTGTTCGTTCAGCGGGATTAGCAAGGAGAAATTTTAATTATGGATATAGATTAGAATGTAAAGATTTAAATGATTTTAGTTTAATTGGCAATGATATGAAGCAACAATTGATTAAGAATGGATATGAAGTTAATGTAACTAGAAATAAAATTATTGGCGTTAAAGGAGATTATGTAATAGAAGTATATAAAAGCCCTTATCCAGGTATAAGTTCAAAACATGAATGGTATTTTTATATTAAACCGGATGATGTTTTTGAATATGGATATTTAGATTTTGGTTCATTTACATCACGAGACCCGTTTGGATGGTTTAGTAAAGATGATGAGTAAAATAAAAGGCTGTTTTCTATGTAGGATAATCTTTAGAGTAGGTTTTGGAAAAACTTTTTATCAGCTATTTTGTTGAGAAAAGCGTTTTACACTTAGGCACATACTGTTTTAATTGCAATTTAGCTTGATTGATTTTAGATGTAAAAGAAATATAAATAAATCATTATTTTACTTATATTTCTTTTATTGATATATTTTTGTTTAATATGCTAAAATTAAGTATATTAAATTTTAGGAGCATTTTATGATTAGAATTTTGTTTGTCTGTCTTGGCAATATTTGCCGGTCGCCAATGGCAGAGTTTTTATTAAAAGATATGGTGAAGAAACGCGGTATTGCAGATAGTTTTTTTATTGCATCAGCAGCAACAAGCACTTACGAAATAGGTAATCCGGTACATCGTGGTACGCGTGCGAAATTGGCACAATATGGAATTAGCGTGGCCGGTAAAACTGCTGTACAGCTAACTAAAGAAGATTATGATAAATACGATTACTTAATTGGCATGGATTCTGCAAACATACTTGATATCATGCGTATAATTGGCAGTGACCCGCAGCGTAAGGTATATAAATTGCTGCAATTTGCAGGCAGTGAACGTAATATTGCCGACCCGTGGTATACTGGCAATTTTGATGTTACTTATGACGATATTTACGAAGGCTGTACGGCTTTGCTCGATAATTTGCAAAAGAATTACTTAATTAAATAGAGATATGCTGATATTAGGTTTTCTGCACAGCATTTTAAACATTTAGCATTATTACATACTGCTAATCTTTAGTTTTTAAGCCTTGCTTTCAGCGGGGCTTTTTTGCTGTGTTTGGTATATAAATGCTATAATATTGATATTGAAAGAAGGTGCAGTGATGAAAATTATTGATGCGCACATGCATTATTTTAATGTTGATGGTTTTAAGGAAGTTGCTGCAAATGCCGGATATGAGAATACAGCATCCTGCTGGCAGCAGATTTGTGAAGATAATAATATAGTTTTTAGTGTCGCTATGGGCAATACAGAAGATGTTCCCAGCCGTTGTGGCGGCATCAGCCCAAGGCTGATAGATTTAAATGCACCGTTTGACGATGATGTTTACAGCCAGCCGGATAATATTGGCTATTGCCTTGGAGTAAAGAGTGAACTTATTACGCCAGAAAACGCGGAGAAAACTGCCCTGGAGTTTGAATATTATGCGCAAAAACCTCAGTGTCTTGGTATAAAAATTTATCCTGGTTACAGGCCGGTTTATGTGTATGACAAACGTCACTGGCCGCTTTTTGAATTGGCTCGTGCTTATAATTTGCCGGTTGCTGTACATACAGGTGATACGGCAATGGCAGATGCACGTTTGCGTTATGCTCATCCTTTAACGGTTGATGAAGCAGCTGTTGATTTTCCGGAAGTTAAATTTGTTATCTGTCACTGCGGTAATCCGTGGTTTGCGGATGCAATAGAAGTTGCAGCTAAAAATCCGAATGTGTATGTTGATTTATCAGGTTTGCTGGAAGGTATACCGGGCGCCGGTTTTTATGATAAACAGAAACCGTATTTTGAATATCTTTCTATGTGGCTTAATTATATGGGCCGTTGGGATAAAGTGCTGTATGGCAGTGATTGGCCGCTTGTAAATATACCTGATTATATTGCAATTTTAAGCCGTGTTGTGCCGAAGGAGCATCATGAGCAGTTTTTCTATGGAAATGCGCTTAATGTATACAGCCGCATTAAAAATTTACTGCGGTAAGTTAACGTGTTTTGTACAAAAGGTTGACGTAAAACGCTGCCGATAATATAATAATTAAGTAAAATATTTAATTTGAGGTTATCATGCAGAATTTAATTGAAATAAAAAATTTGGAACATGTCTATACCGATACGGATGGTAATGAAGTTAAGGCGCTTAACGGAGTAAGCCTTACTATCAGACCCGGAGAATTTGTTGCGGTAATAGGCGCTAACGGCAGCGGTAAATCTACACTGGCACGCCATTTAAACGCACTGCTTTTGCCAACGGCAGGCAAATGTGTTGTTGCCGGAATGGATACTTCTGATGATAATAATTTGTGGAATATCCGCCAGCATGTAGGGATGGTATTTCAGAATCCGGATAATCAGATTGTGGCAGCCGTTGTTGAAGAAGATGTTGCATTCGGACCGGAGAATATCGGTGTGCCGCCGCAGGAAATACGTACCCGTGTGGATAATGCACTGGCAGCAGTAGGAATGAGCGATTATGCAAAACATGCTCCGCATTTATTGAGCGGCGGACAAAAACAGCGCGTTGCCATTGCCGGTGTACTGGCATTGGAGCCGGACTGCATTGTACTTGATGAACCAACTGCTATGCTAGACCCACGCGGGCGTATGGAAATAGTGAACACTGTAAAAAAACTGAACCGTGAAAAGAAAATTACAGTGGTATATATTACGCATTACATGGAAGAGGCCATGCAGGCTGACCGTATTATAGCCATGGAACACGGACAAATAAAAATGCAGGGAACGCCGCGCGAGATTTTTGCCCATGTAGAAGAATTGCATAGTATGGGGCTTGAGACGCCGATAGCAGCACAGGCAGCCTTTGATTTACGCTCCAAAGGCATAAAGCTGCCGCAAGGCATCATAACAAGTGAAGAGTTGACGGAGGAATTATGCCGATAAACCTTAAAAACGTTTCGTTTACATATATGAAAGGCACGCCTTTTGAAAAAACGGCGCTGCATGATATTAACCTGCAAATAGATAAAGGCGAATTTGTTGCCGTTATTGGCCATACCGGCAGCGGCAAATCTACATTTGTTCAGCATTTGAGCGGGCTTTTGCAGCCGCATAAAGGCAGCGTAACCATTGATGGAGTAAATTTAGATACTAAAAATGCAGCAGCCAAAAAAGCACGCAATTCGGTTGGAATGGTGTTTCAATATCCGGAACATCAGATTTTTGCCGAAACGGTTTATGAAGATATTGCTTTTGGACCGCGCAACAAAGGCTTGATGCCTGATGATGTAGACCGCGCTGTACGTGATGCCATGGCGTTTGTTGGTCTGGATTTTGAAACTTTTGCCAACCGTTCACCGTTCCGCCTTAGCGGAGGGCAAATGCGCCGTGTTGCCATTGCCGGCGTAATTGCTATGGAACCGGATTATTTAATTTTAGATGAGCCTTCGGCAGGATTGGACCCGCGTTCGCGTGATGCCGTATTTAAAGAGGTAATGGCATTGTACAAAAAACGCGGCATTGCTGTAATATTGGTAACGCATAATATGGAAGAGGCTGCACGTTACGCTTCGCGCCTGCTTGTTATTTCCGGCGGCAGAATTATTTTGGACGGAGTACCGCATGAAATTTTTACAGGGCACAAACAGGAATTGCTTGCAGCTTCAATGGATGTGCCGCCGCTGTATAAACTGGCAGACAGCCTTAACGAACATGGCATGCCTGTAAAAAGCACGCCTGAACTTAAAGATTTGGAACGCCAGATACTGGAATTGAGGAGGGCGAAACATGCTGACTGATATTACTTTAGGGCAGTATTATCCCGGAAATTCCATTATTCACAGGCTTGACCCGCGTGCCAAAATACTGGCAACGCTGCTGTTCATTGCCGCCATATTTTTTGCCGGCAGCATGGCATCTTATGGCGTACTGGCTTTATTTGTGGCATTTGTTATAGCTCTTTCGCGCCTGCCGGTGCTTATGGTGCTGCGCAGCGTAAAACCGCTGTGGATTATAATTGTGCTTACATTGTTTATCCATGCATTTACCGGCGAAGGAAAAACGGTTTTGTATCAATACAGTTTTTTGCGCCTTACGGCAGAAGGCATTATTATGGGCATAAAAATGTCGCTGCGTTTGGTATTTTTACTGCTTATTTCATCAATTTTGACATTTACAACTTCGCCCATAGTTCTTACCGATGGCATAGAATCGCTGCTGCGCCCATTTAAGCGCATTGGCGTGCCGGCGCATGAACTTGCCATGATGATGACAATTGCACTGCGTTTTATACCTACATTAATTGAAGAAACCGACCGCATTATAAAGGCGCAGACAGCACGCGGAGCTGATTTTGACAGCGGCAGCCTTTTGCAGCGCGCTAAAAATATGCTGCCGATACTGGTGCCGCTTTTTATCAGTTCTTTCCGCCGTGCGGATGAACTTGCCATTGCTATGGAAGCACGCTGCTACCGTGGTGGCGAAGGGCGCACGCGTATGCATGAGCTTGCCTATAAAACACGTGATTTTATTGCCCTGGCAATAATTATTATTTTAATAGCAGTACTGGCAGTTATGCGTTGGGGGCTTGGCTTATGAGAACTTTGAAACTTATTGTTGCTTATGACGGCAGTGCCTATCATGGTTTTCAGCGCCAGCCGCGCGATATAACTGTGCAGCAGGTTCTTGAAGAAGCTCTTTCACGCATTACAGGTGAAGACATAAGCATTGCAGGCAGCGGCAGAACTGACAGCGGCGTACACGCCAAAGGGCAGGTAGTATCATTTACCACCGCTTGCCGTATACCGGCATCAAATCTTAAAAGAGCCATGAACAGCATATTGCCTGCTGATATAACCGTAAGAGAATCCGAAGAAGAAAAAGAAGGCTTTCATGCCCGCTACAGCGCTAAATGGAAACGCTATTGCTACAGAATCGTTCTGAATGATGAGTATAGTCCCTTTATCCGTAATTATGCGTGGCAGATGCAGAACACTTCGCTGGACATAAAACTTATGAACGAAGCCGCCGCACTTCTTAAAGGAACGCATGATTTTTCCTTTTTCCGTTCAAGCGGCAGCGTGCAGACTTCGCCCATAAAAACCATTTATAAAGCGGAATGGGAAGAAACTGCCCCAGGAAACTTACTTTTTACTATTGAAGGCGATGGTTTTTTATACCGCATGGTACGAAATATTGTATGGAACTTAACTGAAGTAGGGCTTGGCAAAAAAAGCGTACAGCGTTTTAAAGATGAACTTGACGGGGCGAAGCGGCATTTTAAAATATCTCCCGCACCTCCGCAAGGACTGTATCTTGATTATGTAGGATACAGCGAATATTTGCCGCAAAAAAGCGATAAATTCGCTTGACAAACTCTATATGGATGTATAAAATATATATACGTGATTTTGTGACGTATCTTATTAGCCCCAAGAGAAGTTAACAAATCGCACTGAACAGGAAATAATTTAGGAGGGACATAAGGATGAAATCTTTTATGGCTAATCCGTCCAACATCGAACGCAAATGGTACGTTGTTGACGCAGCTGATAAAACTCTCGGCCGTCTTGCCGCAGAAGTAGCAAAAATCCTTCGTGGAAAACACAAACCGACTTTCACTCCGCATATGGATACCGGAGACCATGTAATCGTAATCAATGCAGATAAAGTAGTTCTGACCGGCAAAAAACTCGTTCAGAAAACCTATTTCCGTCACAGCGGTTATCTTGGCGGCACCACCTTCACTACCGCAGGCGAAATGCTCGCTAAAAACCCTGTAAGAATGGTTGAACTTGCTGTTAAAGGCATGATTCCGCACAACCGTCTCGGCAGCAGAATTTTCAGCAAACTGCATGTATATGCTGGCGCTGAACATCCGCATGCTGCACAAAAACCCGAAGTTCTCGAAATTAACGTAAGATAATAACCGGAGGAGGAAACGTAAATGGCAGTAGTTACTTATAATGCGACCGGCCGTCGCAAATCTTCAGTTGCACGCGTTCGCCTGGTTCCGGGTGAAGGTAAAATCATTATCAACCAGCGTGAGCTTGACGATTATTTTGGACTGAAAACTTTGGAATTAATCGTAAACCAGCCGCTTGAACTCACCGAAACCAAAGGCAAATACGATGTACTCGTAAATGTTATCGGCGGTGGCTTCTCTGGCCAGGCAGGCGCAATCCGTCACGGCATTGCACGCGCTCTGTTAAAAGTTGACGAAGAATTCCGTCCGGCTCTTAAAAAAGCAGGTTACCTTACTCGTGACCCGCGTGAAAAAGAACGCCGTAAATACGGTCTTAAAAAAGCCCGCAAAGCAAGCCAGTTCTCCAAACGCTAATATTTGGATATTGTTTGCAGACACAAACCCCAAAGCCTATGGCTTTGGGGTTTTATTTTTTTGCCCGGCTAATTCACATATCCTTTGCTTTTTGCAGGCAGGAGTGCTTTAAATTTGGTCGAATTAAATATAATATAGGTTTAAGACAAAGTGGTTTGGAGGTAAAACAATGAAAAACTATGCTTTAGAAGATGAGATATTATATCATGTAGGCCTTTCTCGTAAAATGCTGCAAGGGGCGGAATATGCCCTGCTTCCGGGAGACCCGGGCAGAGTAGAGGCACTGGCAAAAGCCATAGGACCGGCAAAGTTTTTGAATGCACACCGCGAGTACACAAGCTGGCTTGCAGATGCCGAGAACAAAAAAGTTTTGGTTTGTTCAACCGGCATGGGCGGGCCGTCCGTTGCTATTGGAATGGAAGAACTGGCGCGGTTGGGCGTAAAAAATTTTATTCGTGTTGGCACAACAGGTTCAATACAGGAACATGTTAATCTGGGCGATGTTATAATTAATAACGCTGCAGTGCGTTTAGAAGGTACTTCTACGCATTATGCGCCAATAAATTTTCCTGCCGTGGCAGATTTAAAACTAACTAATGCATTGGCATATTCTGCCGAAGAAATGGATATACCGCATCATGTTGGCATTTCAGTATCTTCTGATACTTTTTGGCCCGGTCAGGAACGGTATGACAGTTTTACAGGCTATGTTTGCAATAATTTGCGCGGCACACTTAAAGAATGGCAGCAGCTTGGCGCATTGAACTATGAAATGGAAACGGCTGCGCTGTTTGTTGTCGCTCAGGCTTTCGGGCTTAAAGCTGCTTCTATTTGCGGTGTTATTGCCAAACGTACGCAAAGCGAAAGCGTAGCGCCGCCGGAAGTATACGAACTGGCATCTCAGCGCTTTTGCGCAGTTGTTAATCATGCTTTGCATGTATTGCTTAAGGAGGAATAGTTATGGCAAGAGCTATAATATTGCTGCTTGATTCATTTGGCATTGGCAATGCTGCCGATGCCGCCCGGTTTGGCGATGAAGGTGCCGATACGCTTGGGCATATTTGTGATTGGATGGCGGCTAACCGTAAAAAGTCCGATGGAAGTCCTGCTTTATTGCAGCTTCCCAATATGGCTCGGCTGGGGCTTGCCAAAGCAGCGGAATTAAGCCGCGGCGAAAACCTTAACTATAGTATAGCTCCGGAGAATACAGCTGTCGAAGGGGCATATACCTATGCCAGTGAAGTAAGTCGCGGTAAGGATACTTTAAGCGGCCACTGGGAAATGATGGGTGTGCCTGTAAATTTTGAGTGGGGCTATTTCCCGGATAAGCCTGAATGTTTTCCACCGGAACTTGTGGAGGCTATTATCCGTGAAGGCGGCCTGCCAGGAGTGCTTGGAGAAAAACACGCCAGTGGAACAGAAATTATTAAAGAACTTGGCGAGGAACATATAAAAAGCGGTAAACCGATAATTTATACCAGTGCGGACAGCGTTTTGCAGATTGCTGCCCATGAAGAAGCTTTTGGGCTGGAACGGTTGTATGATTTGTGCAAAATTTGTTATGAACTGGTTAAGCCTTACCGTATTGCACGTATTATTGCGCGTCCCTTTGTTGGAACTTGCGCAGAAGATTTTGTGCGCACCGGCAACAGACATGATTATGCAGTGCCTGCGCCGGAGCCGACTCTTTTGGATAAATTGACGGAAGCTGGCGGCAACGTATATGCTGTTGGCAAAATTGCTGATATTTTTGCGCATCGTGGAATCAGCAGGCATTACCCGGCAGCGGGATTGGAAGCAATTTTTGATGCCAGCAAACAAGCGGTGGCAGATGCGCCGGATAATACGCTGGTGTTCAGCAATTTTGTTGATTTTGATTCTTCGTACGGACACAGGCGCAACGCTTTAGGGTATGGCGAAGCGCTTGAATATTTTGACAGCCGCCTGGCGGAGATTTTGGAACAGTTAAAAGATAATGATTTGCTGCTGATAACCGCTGACCATGGCTGCGACCCGACATGGAAGGGCAGCGACCATACGCGCGAACATATACCGGTGCTGTTTTACAGTAAAGGCATTAAACCGCAGCAGCTTGCGCCGATGCCTTCGTTTAGCTGCATTGGGCAGACATTGGCAGCGCATTTGGGATTGCAGCCGCTTGCACACGGAACAGCGGCAACTTTTAAATAAACGGGGTGAATGATATGAAAAAACTTAATTTGTTTTTTATACTGGCTTTAATTTGTTGTGCTTTTATGGGCTTTACCCCCAAAGCTATGGCTGCTTTTGCCGAACAGCCTGCAACTTTGGTTGTGTTTGACCGCAGCGGCAACGTAACGCAGGATGTGTACCGCATATGGCGCGAACCTGTAAGATGGGCTTATCATTTCCCGGATTTTAAAATGGTAGATAATGCTACCGCTAAGGCTGTGGCAGCCGAGAAAATTTTTACTCCTAAGGGCAAAGTAAAAATTAATGCTGCTGTAATGCAGAGCATTGCCGAAGAAGCACAGATAGAAGCATTGGTGCTGGTAATGGTTGATGATTTGGATTCCTTTATGGTTAACCGCTTTTTCGGTTTTGGCAGTGATTTTGATGATACTTACATTGAAACTATTGCCAACGCGGATATTTATGTATACCGGCATGACGGCAACAGATTCTCGGAAAAAGAAATTTTCGAGCGTGATGTAGAGCCTATGGGCAACCAGAAAGACCCGGTAGACATTATGAAATGGGCAATCTGCAAACAGGTGAACCTGATGGAAGGACGTCCGATTATTGAATGATAATACAAAATATTGAGGATAAAAAACTTTAAATATACAATATTTTGTAGAAAAGGCTTTACAAATAATTATTATTGTTTTATAATATGGTCATGAAACAGATTTGAGGAGTGAGTTTTATGACATACGAAATGGACGGCATTAAAGTTAACTGCACAGAAGGTATCAGCAAAGAAGAAGCTGCAATTTATTTAAAAGAACAGATGCAGGCAAGGCCTCATGAAACTTTGCTTTCTGTGGATTTAAGCCTTAGCGGCGATAATGTGGTGGTAAAACCGCATTATGATACCATCGTAAGAGTACGCCGTATTACCGGCTATCTCAGTACGCTGCCGCGTTTTAACGATGCCAAAAAAGCAGAAGTTGCCGACCGCGTATGCCATTTGCAATGATATAAAAAACAAGCCTTCCGCTTTATGCCGGAAGGCTTTTTTATTTTGCCGCAGTATTGTATAATATTTAAAAAACAAAAAGGAGCAGTTTATGCGCAATTACACAAAAATATATATAACACCTAAAGGGGAACGTGCCGCCAGAGGCGGGCATCCATGGGTTTATGCCGATGAAATTACCAATATTGAAGGAAGTTACCAAAACGGCGATTTGGTTGATGTTGTAACCAACAAAGGCAAATATATCGGTACCGGTTTCATTAACGATAACAGTAAAATAAGGGTAAGGATAATTTCTGCCAATACCAATGACAAATTTGACAATGCTTTTTGGCAGCGCCGTTTGCAGTATGCTGTTGATTACCGCCGCACGGTTATGCCCGGTGATGATTTTAAATGCTGCCGTTTAATTTTTGGCGAAGCAGATATGTTTCCGGGTCTTACAGTAGACCGTTTTAATGACATTTTGGTTACTCAGACTTTATCGCTTGGGATAGAACTGCGCAAAGAGCTGATTTTTACGCAGCTTTTGGATATTTTGCGCAGCAGCGGTGAAAACATCCGCGGCATTTATGAGCGCAATGATGTAAAAATACGCGAACTGGAAGGCATGACGGAAAATAAAGGCTGGTTTATGCCGGAAACCGTTGCCGATAAAAATCCCGTAACAGAAATTGCCGAAAACGGCATCCGTTACAGCGTTGATGTGGAAAACGGACAGAAAACCGGCTTTTTCCTTGACCAAAAATATAACCGCCAGGCAGTTGCTCGTATTGCCAAAGGCAAACATGTTCTTGATTGCTTTACCCATACCGGCGCTTTTGCGCTGAATGCGGCAGCAGGCGGTGCGGCATCCGTAACGGCTGTGGACGTATCTGCCGAAGCAGTGCGCATGACCGGAATTAACGCAGAAAAGAACGGTTTTAAGGATGTTGTAAAATCTTTGGAAGCAAATGTTTTTGATTTGCTGACGAAGCTGGCAGAAGAAAAATCGCATGCCTACGATTTTATTATTCTTGACCCGCCGGCATTTACAAAATCTGGCAGTACGGTTAAAAATGCCATTCGTGGTTATAAGGAAATTAATTTAAAAGCAATGAAACTTCTGCCGCGCGGTGGATATCTGGCAACATGTTCCTGCTCTCACTTCATGAAAGAAGAATATTTTGTGCAGATGCTTAAAGATGCTGCACGTGATGCCTGCGTAAATCTGCGCCAGATTGAAGCGCGCCAGCAGTCGCCTGACCATCCTGTTTTATGGAACGTGCCGGAAACCTATTATTTGAAGTTTTATATTTTCCAGGTTGTTTAATATAAAATAACAAATGCAAAAGGCGTTTTTATACACGTTAGTTAATTTAAAAACTTAGTGTTAAAATTTTAACGTTTTAAGAGGCGTTTTGTTAACACTTAAGTTAAATTTATTTAAAAACTGTACAAAATTAAGTATATAGTGTATCATATTAGTAATTATATTTTTAGGAGGGCTTTTTTATGAGCAAAGCTGCAAATTTTGACAAATTCCTTGCAGAAAATAAAATTACCTGTTTTGCCAAAGAAGAAGTAAAAAATGATCTGCATACGGTAGTATACCGCGCACATATGGAAGTAAGTGGGCAAATGCTGCCGACTATGGTTGTAACCGATGACAGCATTTATACCATGATTCAGGTACGTGTTGCAGCCGCTGTTATTAATGATGACAACAAAAAGGCAGTGCTTGAGCATATTAATGCTTTGAACGGCAAATTTAAAGTATTCAAGTATTATATCAGTGATAATGGTGATATTTGCCTGGATAGCTGCCTTACCGATACCGAAGAAAGTTTCGACCCGAGGCTTATTCATACCGTTATCGATGTTATTTTGAGACATTTAACAGAAGAATACCCCAATTTAATGAGTCTTGTTTGGGCAAAATAAGGCATAAATAGGAGTTGGTTATATGGATCCTCTTGGGTCTGTGCTAGAGTGTATTATTGTTTTAGTCCTTATTTTATTGAATGGTTTGCTTTCAATGCTGGAAATGGCGGTGGTGTCTTCACGCAAAAGCCGCCTGGAACAGCTTGCCGAAGAGGGCAGCAAAAGCGCGGCTTATATTGCCAAACTTGCCGATGAACCTACGGTGTTTTTATCAACCGTACAGATAGGCATTACGCTTGTCGGCATCGGCACCGGCGTATACAGCGGCGCTATGCTGGCGGCGCCTTTGGAAGTGCTGCTGCGCAAAATACCGTTTATGGTGCCTTATGCGGCGTTTGTTTCGTATTCCACAGTAGTTGTACTCGTAACTTATTTAAGCCTTATCTTGGGCGAACTGTTGCCTAAAAAGCTGGCACTTAACAACCCCGAAAAAGTGGCAATGTTTTTTGCCCGCTTTATCAAAACATTAATTATGCTTTTCCGCCCGCTTACGATTTTCTTAAGCGTATCTACAACGGTGCTGCTGCGTGTTATAGGCGTTAAGCCTAATGAGGAGCCGCCCGTAACGGAAGAAGAAGTACGCGTGCTGATTGAGCAGGGGCGTGAGCATGGTGTTTTTGATGACCGCGAGCAGATGATGATTGAAAACGTTTTCGCACTCGATGATTTGCGTGTCAGTGAAATTATGACTCCGCGCACTAAAATTGAGTGGCTGGATTTAAACGATTCGCCGGATGTTCAATTTTCTGAAATGTCAGAAAAAATGTATTCTTGCTTTGTCGTTGCGGAAAATGACCTTGAGCATGTTGCCGGCGTTGTGTATACCAAAAGAGTTTTTGCTTCGTGGCTGCATGGCGGCGAGCGAGACTTACGCAAGTTTATTCAGCAGCCATTGTATGTACCGGAGGCAATGCACACGCAAAGCCTGCTTGATATGTTCAAGGTTAAACGCATTAAAGTGGCGCTGGTAATGGACGAGTTTGGCGGGCTTGCCGGTATGGTAACGTTAAGGGATGTTATTGAACATCTTGTAGGCGATTTGCCTTCGTATGACGAGGACGTCAAACAGGAAATTGTACAGCGTGAAGACGGTACATGGCTTGTTGACGGCATGCTGCCAATCAGCGAGTTTAAGGATTATTTTGAGTTTGAGGAACTGCCTTTGGAGGAAAAGAACGGTTATAATACCGTTGCCGGTTTTGTTGTAACCAATATCGGGCATATTCCGCAGGCAGGCAACCACTTTGTATGGGAAGGCTTCTGTTTTGAGGTTATAGATATGGATGGCACACGCGTGGACAAAGTTTTGGTTACGCAGCTTCCTCAGCCTGAAACAGATGCAGGGGATGAAGGTTTATAAAAATGGCAGCGTTGCCATTGAAGATGGGAGGAGACGCAATTGATACTTTTTATTGTAGTTGCAAGCGCACTTATTTTACTGGCTGCATATTTTACTTATGGCAAGTTTCTTGCCAACACTGTTTTTAAACTTGATGACAAAAATCCCGTGCCTTCTGTTGAAATGGAGGACGGCGTAGACTATGTGCCTGCCAAAAAAGGCATGCTGCTTGGCCAGCACTTTTCGGCAATAGCTGCGGCAGGCCCTATTAACGGCCCTATTTTGGCGGCTGTAATTTACGGCTGGGCGCCGGCGCTTTTGTGGGTAATTTTAGGCTGTATTTTTATCGGCGGCATTCACGATATGGGCAGCCTTGTTGCTTCCGTACGCCATAAAGCCAAATCCATTACCGAAGTTGTACGTCTTAACGTATCGCAGCGCGCGTGGATTTTGTTTATGATATTTGTTTGGATTACGCTTGTATATGTTATCGTAGCGTTTACCGATATTACGGCATCTTCCTTTGTAGGCAATGTAACGCTTGAAAACGGTGAAGTTGTAGCCGGTGCAGGCATTGCAAGTTCTTCTGCCATGTATTTGGCGCTGCCGATTATTATGGGTCTGTTGATGCGCTTTGGCGGCTTGAAAGAAAACCTTGCTGTTTGCATTTTCCTTCCCCTTGTTGGCGTTGCTATCTGGGCAGGCCAGTCTCTTCCGCTCAGCCTGCCGGTGAGTGACCCCGCTACCGCACAAAAAGTTTGGGGCGTGCTTATTTTGGTTTACTGCCTTGTTGCAGCTATGATGCCTATGTGGCTGCTTTTACAGCCCCGCGGCGCTCTGGGCGGTTACTTCCTGTACATTGCCCTTGTTGTTGCGGCTATCGGCATTATGTTCGGCGGTTATGAAATTAACTATCCTGCTTTTACCAATCTCAATCCTGACGGCAGCCTTGGCGAACATTTCTGGACGCCGATGTTCCCGATACTGTTTATTACCATCGCCTGCGGCGCCTGCTCCGGTTTCCATGCGCTCGTATCTTCCGGCACCAGCAGCAAGCAGCTTGCCAAAGAAACTGACGCTACTGCTATCGGTTACGGCGCAATGCTTCTTGAAGGCATGGTTGCAGTTGTATCCATCGTTTGCGTTATGATTCTTGCCAAAGATTCCGAACTTATTACCAAAGCTCCTAACTTTATTTATGCTATGGGCATCGGCAGCTTTATGGAACTTATCGGAATTCCGGCTGCTTTCGGCATCAGCTTCGGTTTGATGGCATTTACAACTTTCGTTTATGATACCCTTGATGTATGCACTCGTCTTGGCCGTTACGTTATTGAAGAACTTACCGGCTGGCGTGATATGAAAGGTAAAGTGCTGGGTACGGTTCTTACTTCCGCAGTGCCTATCTTCTTTATCTTCCAAACCATGACTGATGCTAAAGGCAATGTTATCCCTGCATGGAAAACTTTCTGGAATACTTTTGGCGCATCCAACCAGCTTTTGGCAGCTTTGGCTCTTATCGGCATCAGCATTTGGCTGTATAATACCCGCCGCAATTCTAAAGTTTGGATGGCAGCCTGCATTCCGGCTGTGCTGATGTTCTTAATGTCCAACTGGGCGCTGTTGTTAAGCATTTATGATGGCTGGGTACTTGGCCTTGGCCACCCCGCTGTGCCTGTTGTTTCTGTAATTCTGGTAATTCTTTCCGTACTGGTTGCTGTAGAAACCATTTACTCTGTAAACAAAAGCAAAGCCAGCATACAAAAACAGGATTAACGTCTTGACAGCAAAACGTTGATTAATTATAATAAATTGTAACAACTTAAAAATTTTCACCTTAAAGACTGTGAAGGGAACAAGATAAACCGTAACGCCTAAGAGAACTGCCGGTTGGTGCGAGGCAGCGGCTAAAGTTTATGTATAGCTCATCCCGGAGTTGCCTGCCTGATATGTAGGGCAGGACGTGTGGCAGCGTTATTGAGCCGGGCCTTGTTAGAGGCTGCTGAGGGCCGCTTTGGCGGCTGAATTAGGGTGGTACCGCGTGGAATTATTCCCCGCCCCTATGTTTCTTGTAGGGAGCGGGGATTTTTATTTCTCCGCTCAGATAAAAGAACGGAGGTTATTAAAATGCAAAAAGCCAACAAAAAGTACATTCCCTTTGAACCTGTAAAAATGACTAGCCGCGAATGGCCGGATAAAGTTATCACCAAAGCTCCGGTGTGGTGCAGTGTTGATTTGCGCGACGGCAACCAGGCACTGGTTACGCCTATGCAGCTTGATGAAAAACTGTTAATGTTTAAAACTTTGGTTAATATCGGTTTTAAGGAAATCGAAGTTGGTTTCCCTTCCGCATCTGAAACGGAATATGAAATTTTGCGTACGTTGATTGAAGGCAACTACATTCCCGATGACGTTACTGTGCAGGTTTTGGTGCAGGCACGCGCCGAACTGATTAAAAAGACGTTTGAAGCGGTTAAGGGGGCTAAAAACGTAATTATTCATTTTTATAACTCAACCAGCACTTTGCAGCGCAAAGTAGTGTTTAAAAAAGATATGGATGGCATTATTGATATTGCCGTTGAAGGCGCACGCCTTATCCGCAAGCTGACGGAAGAAGAAGTTGCCAAAAGCGGCATGAACATCCGCTATGAATATTCTCCGGAAAGTTTTACCGGCACGGAAATTGATTTTTCCATCCGCATTTGCGAAGAAGTTATGAAAGAACTGGGCGCAACCAAAGAAAACCCGGTAATTTTAAATCTGCCTTCCACGGTGGAAATGTCTACACCCAACACTTATGCCGACCAGATTGAATATTTCTGCAAACACCTGCACAACCGCGAAGCGGCAATTATCAGCATCCATCCGCATAATGACCGCGGCACGGCGGTTGCATCGGCAGAACTTGCCATGATGGCAGGCGCGGAGCGCATTGAAGGAACGCTGTTCGGAAACGGTGAACGTACCGGCAACCTTGACCTTGTAACCGTTGCTTTAAATATGTTTACCCAGGGCGTTGACCCGCAGCTTGATTTTACCAATATTTTGGAAATTAAAAAAGTATATGAAAAATGCACCAAAATGCGTGTGCATGAACGCCAGCCTTATGCAGGCGAACTTGCTTTTACGGCCTTTTCCGGTTCACACCAGGATGCAATCCGCAAAGGTTACGAATATATGGAAAACAGCGGTACTCCGTATTGGGAAGTGCCTTACTTGCCCATCAATCCGGCAGATATCAGCCGCGAATACGAACCTGTTATCCGTATCAACAGCCAGTCCGGCAAGGGCGGCGCAGCTTTTGTGCTGGAACATGCCTGCGGGTACCGTCTGCCGAAAGAAATGCATCCGGAATTTGGCGCTATTGTTAAAGCTGCCAGCGATGCTTACGGCGATGAATTAAAAGAAGAACAGATTGTAGAACTGTTTAATAAAGAATACCTTGACTTTAAAGGCAAATACACTTTGCTGCAGCACAGATTTACGGAACTGCGTGAACTTGATGGCACTACCGAAACACGTTTTGAAGGTTATATTAATGATAGCGGTGCTATTAAGATGATTGTCGGCAGCGGCAATGGTCCGATCGACAGTTTCTTCCAGGCTATCAGCAGCATCGGCGTAGTTGGCTACGAATTTGTAAACTATCATGAACACGCTATTAGCCGCGGCAGTGACGCGCTTGGCATTTGCTATATTGAACTTAAAGTTCCCGGCAATGGCCACATTTTTGGCGTAGGCATCAACAGCAATATTAATCTGGCTGCAATACAGGGCATTTTATGTGCCATTAACCGTGCGGAAGCACATCACGGACAGGAACAGTAAAAATAAATTATAGTAAAAAATAAGGGAAAGAGAGCAAAACCGGCTGTTACTTTTGTAACAGCCGGTTTTGTTATACTGGTTATTTTAAATATTTATCAAAGAAACTTTCAATTTTATCAAACGGAATGGCGTTTTTGCCGCCGCCGTCATAAAGGTCGGTGTGGGAAGCGCCGGGGATGATTAAGAGTTCTTTGTTATCAGAATAGGGGTTGCCGTTCATCATGTTTTTATAGGCATCTTTGCTGAAATAAACGGAATGAGCTTTTTCGCCGTGAATCATCAATACGGCGCTGCGGATTTCGTTGCTGTAGGCAAGAATGGGCTGGTTTATAAAGCTCATGGTGCCGGTTACGTTCCAACCGCCGTTGGAGTTTAAGGAACGGGGATGATAACCGCGTTCTGTTTTATAATAGTCGTAGTAATCTTTTACAAAAAACGGTGCGTCAGCCGGAAGCGGGTCTACCACGCCGCCGCCAAGTTTGTAATCTCCGTTTTTATAATCAGCAGTGCGCTGTGCATTAAGGGCAGTTTTTTTAGCATAACGCGCATCGGCAGAGTCTTCGGCATCAAAGTAGCCGTTAGCGTTAACGCGGGACATATCGTACATGGTTGAGGTTACGGTTGCTTTAATTCTGGTATCCAGCGCTGCGGTGTTCAGTGCCATGCCGCCCCAGCCGCAAATGCCGATGATGCCGATTTTGTCAGGGTCAACCAGTTCATTGGTGCTGAGAAAATCAACGGCAGCCTGAAAATCTTCGGTATTGATATCAGGAGAAGCCATATATCTTGGCTGGCCGCCGCTTTCACCAGTAAAGGAAGGGTCAAAAGCCAAGGTCAAAAATCCACGCTCTGCCATCGTCTGTGCATATAGACCAGAAGATTGTTCTTTTACAGCGCCGAAAGGCCCACAGACAGCGATAGCCGCCAATTTTCCCTGTGCGTT
>ERZ779889.1976-NODE-1976-length-18187-cov-4.108096_pt1 | contig 18187 bp, 14 predicted proteins | sample MGYA00511030_ERZ779889 | MGnify/ENA primary metagenome ERZ779889 (study PRJEB29588, sample SAMEA2160616) | human gut metagenome | biome: human gut; feature: human-associated habitat; material: faeces | place: Denmark | collected 2008/2010 ...
CGCCAGGGATACGGCGGAGCATGTCGAGTACGTTAAGGGTAGCGTAGTTACTCAGGTACACCTCGTCGAACTTGGGGTCGTTGGACAGCAGGGTGATGGTCATCAGCTTGTTGGAGGCCTGCTTGTCCACGGAGATACCGTTCTGGATTACCTCGGCCGGAAGTCGGGCCTCGGCCTGCTTCACTCTGTTCTGTATCTCCACGGCCGCCAGGTCGGGGTCGGTGTCTATGTCAAATGTGATTGTAACGGTAAAAGAACCGGTGTTGGTGCTCCTGGAGTCCATGTAGAGCATACCCGGGGTACCGTTGAGCTCCTGCTCGATGGGCGTGGCCACAGCCTGTGACACGGTCTCGGCGTCTGCTCCCGGATAGGAGGCCGACACCTGTACTACGGGCGGCACAATCTCGGGATACTGGTCTATAGGCAGCAGGAACAGGCCGATAAGACCCACCAGCACTATGACGATGGATATTACCGTGGAGAATATCGGCCGGTCTATGAAGAAATCACTTTTCATCCTCTGCGGTCGCTTTACTTGTGGTGTCTGTCAATATCGCCGCACTGTCGGCCGGTGCGGCCAGTCCTGTAGTGTCTGCGGTCCCGGCAGCCGACGTGCTGTCCGTTCCCAGTGAGTAACGTCCTTCGCTGTCCGGCTCTGCCGGTATGGTCTCAGGCTCTACTATGATGGGAGCGACCTTGGCTCCGTGACTGAGTTTGTGGAAACCCTCCACGATAATCATCTCATCGGGTCCTAAGCCGCGCTCCACCACGACGTTGTTGCCTATCTCCGGACCCAGTTCTATAAAACGTTTCTCCACCACGCTGTCCCTGCGGCAGGCGTAGACGTAAGCTCCTCCTTTCTCGATTACAAGAGCCTTGGTGGGCACTACTATCGCGTCCTCACGTACGTCGAGCAGCAGACGCACTTTGGTCATCTGTCCCGGCAGAAGGATGTGGTCAGGGTTGGCCATCTCGGCGCGTACCGAGAATGTTCCGGTATTGGGATCCACCTGGGGGTCAGCGAAGTCCAAAAAGCCCTTCATAGGATATTCCGAGTTGTCCGCGAGGGTTATGGTTACGTAGGGGTTCCAGTTCCTGGCCGTGTCCTGCTGGCCGAGATTGACATTGCGCTCGCGGCTTTTGAGGTAGTCCAGACTGGTCATGCTGAAGTTCACCTGTACGGTGTCACTTTTTACCATCGTGGCCAGCAGGGACTTTCCTCCAGGGCCGACCAGGGTGCCGAGGTCGACATTTCTCTCGCTGATAAATCCGGAGATGGGAGAGCGAACAGTTGTATAGCCGAGGGCGATTTCAGCCTGGGTCAGGTCTGCCTCACTCATCACCACTTCTGCTTTGGCGCTCTCATAGGAGGCTATTGCGTTGTCCAGGTCCAGACGGCTGGCCGCATTCTGCTCGAACAGTGGGCGGATACGCTCCAGGTCTCTCTCTGCTTTCAGCTCCAGCGCCTTGTTCTTGTTGAGCTGGGCCTTTGCTTTCTCGACATTGGCTTTGTACGGTTTTGGGTCGATGATGAACAGCACCTGGTCCTTCTTTATGTATGTGCCTTCCTCGAAAAGCATTTTTTCCAGATAGCCTTCGACACGGGCACGTATCTCCACGAACTGCTGTGCGCTGATCTTGCCGGCATACTCGCCGTAGATTTCCACGTCATCGATGACCACCGGCTGCGCCTCCACTATAGGGTAGTCGGGCTTGGGCGGCTCCGGCCATGTTAGTATGATCCATGCGGCAGCGCCGGCGACGATAACGCCGAGCACTACAAACCACGCCCATTTGGGCCATTTGCGGATTTTCTTGATTCTGGAGGCCACAATATGGCCTGCCCTGGAAATCTTCTCTGTAGGTATATTGATCTGCATAACGGGTGCAAAGATAGGCTAAACTGCCCTAGCCATGCAAAAATTATACCTTTTTCTTAGAAACTGCCGGTTAAGTCAATGCGCATCCTGCGGCGAACAATATGGCGAGCAGGAGAAAATTGCGGGAGGTCTTGCCTAGAAAAGGGTTGAGGGCGGCTCCGTCCGTAGTGCTGATCTGCCTGGATGTGTACAGGTGCAGGGCGGCGTACAGCAGCAAGGGAGCGGCGTGCCATGCCGGTTTGGAAAGGGTGATGGCGGCTCCTGCAAGAAGTGTGGCGGTCAGGCCGAGCAGACAGTACAGCATGACGGGCCAGCGTCCGCCGAGACGCACGGCGATGGTTCTCTTGCCATGAGCGGCGTCTTCGGCCCGGTCACGGTAGTTGTTGACCATCAGCAGGCAGTCCACGGCCAGTCCGCACCCCAGTCCGGCAAGGGTGGTCTCCAGTTTCCATGTTCCGGTCTGGAGATAGAACGTGAATCCGACCGGAACAATCCCGAAGAACACCAGCACCAGCAGGTCGCCCAGTCCAAGTCTGGAGAATTTCGTAGTGTAAAGAAAGCAGAACAGCACGCACAACGCGCCTACAGTCAGCATCCACGGTCCCCCGGTCCATATCAGGGGGGCTCCGGCTGCACAGGCCAGCAGGGTGGTGACGATGATGCCGGCCCTCATGGCCCGTGGCGTTATCCATCCCTGGGCGCAGGCCCGTTTCGGCCCCAGGCGCCGTTCCGTGTCCCCGCCTTTGCGGAAATCGAAATAATCGTTGACGAAGTTCGCGTCTATCTGCATTATCCACGCGAATAGCATACACAGCGCGAATGAAAGCCAGTCAAACCGGCCTGCCGCTGCCACCGCCATCTCAGCCGCAGCCGTTTCTGCTTCCGGATTTACGTACAGCCACATCCAGGCGCAGGCCCCGCCCATTATGACGGGCGTGGCGGCCCCGGCCAGTGTCTTCGGCCTGGCCGCCAGCACCCACGCCCGGATGGAATTTACTCTTACTGGACTGCTCATCAGATGGTGATGAGGTCGTACTGACGGGTGCCGATGCCTATTTTCTCAGCATGCTCGAGACCGAACTGCCAGTTGGTGTCCGGGTGGAGGATGTGGAACTTGTCCTCTCCGCAGAGATGCTCATGGGGATGATTCTTCTCCAGTTTGCTGCCTGGCAGGGCAGGAGCGGCCATCACCATGTCTGCGCAGGCCTGGTCAAGAGCCACGGGGTCGAATGACGCGGCTATGCCGAGGTCCGGTACGATGGCGGCGTCGTTGTGGTTCCAGCAGTCGCATTCGGGCGATACGTTGACGATGAAGTTGACGTAGAAGCAGGGACGGCCGGCAATGATGGCCTTTGTGTATTCGGCGATCTTGCCGTTGAGAGTCTCGGAGGTGTCCCAGTCTTTCAGAACGGCCGATTCGTACTGGCAGAGGGCCACGCACTGACCGCAGCCTACGCATTTTGTGTAGTCGATGACTGCTGCGATATTTTTCCCGGCGTGATTCGCGCTTTCTGTCTTCTCGATGTGGATGGCATCGTGAGCACAGTGCTTGACGCAGATACCGCAGCAGCGGCAGTTCTCCACCTTGACCACCGGCTTGGATGAGGAGTGCAGTTCCAGCTTGCCGGCCACGCTGGCGCAGCCCATGCCCATGTTTTTCAGCGCACCTCCGAAACCGGTCTGCTCGTGTCCCTTGAAGTGTGACAGTGCGATGAGCACGTCTGAGTCAGCGATGGCCGCGCCTATCTTGGCGGTTTTACAGTATGTGCCGCCTTCGACCGGCAGCTCGCGGCACTCGGTGCCCTTTAGCCCGTCGGCTATGATAACGTCGCATCCGGCGCTGATACGGTTGAATCCGTTGCGCATCGCGCTGTCAAGATGGTCCACCGCGTTGGAGCGTCCGCCTGAATACAGGGTGTTGGCGTCAGTCAGGAAAGGCTTGCCGCCCAAAGAACGTACCAGCTCGGCCATGCCGGCGGCGTAGTTGGGCCTCAGGAATGCCAGGTTGCCGGGCTCGCCGAAGTGCATCTTTATGGCTGTGAACTTGTCCTTGAAATCAATCTTCTCTATCCCGGCAGCCTTGGCCACTGCTTTCATTTTCTCCACCAAAGGAAGCTTTGTGGAGGTGTGCAGGTCTGTGAAGAAAACTTTTGCTTTTTCCATAATGTATAGTGAGTCTGTTTGTTATTTCGGAACTGATTCGGTCTGGAGGGATTCCTTGCGGATCTTGTTGATGACCATTACGTCATTCTTGTGTATGACAGTGTTGCCGCGCGGTATGATGGCCCGGTTGCCGCGTTTTATGAGCACGATCAGCTCGTTGCTGTCCGGGGAATACTGGAAAACTTTCTTGCCAATCCATTCGCAGCCTCTTTCTATGCGCCGTTCGGAGAGCTGCATGATGTTCTCGTCATCGAAGTCCCTTGCGCTCATGATAACCTTGTCTCCTGTCAGGATTTTGGTCCTTCCACTGGGTATGATAGCCTTTCCGTTGCGTATTATGGCGGCGACGATAGTGTCATGCGGTATGGGCAGGTCCTTGATTACCTTGCCGTTCCATGCGTCCTTATCGGTGATGTCCATCTGGACGAAACTTACGTCCATGTTGTCAGAGTAGTCGGTGAAGGTCTTGAGGATATCCTCCTCGCTGGAAGTCATCTTCAGTCTGCGTGCCACAGCGGGAATCAGTGAGCCTTGAAGCGCGATGGATATGAGCACTACTGTCAGCACTATGTTGAACAGGGCTGAGCTGCTTCCTGTGACAGTTGTCGCGGCGGAGGTCGCCATCAGCGCGAATACGATGGACGCTGCTCCTCTGAGGCCTACGAATGACACCAGCAACTGTTGTCTGAACCGGGCCTTAAACGGGGTCATTATGCCGAAGACAGTGAGAGGCCTGGATATTAAAGTCATGAAAATGGCAATCAGGATGGCGGGAACCGCTACCTGCGGCAGCTGTGACGGAGTGGACAGAAGACCGAGCAGGAAGAAAATGAGCACCTGCATGAGGCCGTTCACGCCGTCGAAAAATGGAACCAGTGTCTTCTTGCCTCTGATCTCCGAGTTGCCGAGGATGATGCCGACGAGATATGCGCTCAAGTAGCCGTTGCCTCCGACAAGATTGGGCAGGGCGTAGGACAGCAGCGCTAGGGCCAGGACAAACAGGGAGTCGAAGCCGGAGCTGGAGGCCTTGAACCGTTTCATTATATTTACTGCCGCTATTGCCAAAACCAGCCCGATAGCAGCGCCGTAAGCGAACTGGGCGAATATCATGTAGGCTATCCTGCCGCCTGAGACGGAGCCTTCGATTATCGAAATCATAATGATGGTCATGATATTGGAGCACGGGTCGTTACTACCGCTCTCGACTTCCAGCAGAGACGCCGTATTGTATTTGAGACCCAATTTCTTTGAACGCAGTATGGAAAATACCGACGCTGCGTCCGTGGAACTGAGGACAGCTCCTATCAGGAAGGCGAATTTGGGATCCATTTTAAGAACTTTCCAGCAGAACAGTCCCGTGATGCCGGCTGTCAGAAATACTCCGAGTGTGGCCAGGATGCCGGCCTGTACCGCTATCGGCCTGGCCTCCTTCCAGCGGGTACCGAATCCGCCGTAGAACATAATGAATATCAGGGCCACCGTACATATATCCTCCGTTATAGGGAAATCGTTGTAGTCTATCCTGAAGATTCCGTCTGTGCCGAAAAGCATTCCCAAAAGGATGAATGCCAGCAGCATGGGTATGCCGAGTTTGTTCGATACGTTATTGAGTATCACGCACAGGACGATGACGATAGCGGCTATCAGCAGGAGTAGGGTTACGGCCATGGAAAAAATATTGCGGTTCAACACTAAGTCAAACCGCAAATTTACTAAAAATAAGGACAACTTCTCAGGAACAGTTTCTATTTCTGAATCTAGTGGTACATAGTGCCGGTTTTTCTGGTTACTGATTCAGACAGTGCGAACTCCCTGCCGCATTTCCGACATCGCAGATAGTTCCTGAAGGACGTGGTCTTGTAGTGTTCGGTCTGGATGTCCTTTCTGTCGATTTCTCTGTCTCCTATCTTGGTCACTTTGGAAGTGGTGGTATCTGTATAGGATGTCCCGAGATGCCTGGAGTCCGTGATTTCAAGTGTGTTCATGCGTCCGCAGGCATGGCATCGGTTGTACCTGATGAAGCCTGCCATCTTTACGAAGATGTAGCAGTTGGCGACAAACAGCACTATTAGGAACCAAAGCCTGCCCATGTCTCCCGCGCTGTTGCCACCGGTGAACGGACCGAAGGCCAGGAAGAGCAGCTCAGTGGAGACGAATATTAAGACAAAGGAGAGCAGCTGATAGACAATGTTGGGAATGAAGCGGATGTACATCAGAGGGTACAGCAGCATCGGGATGAACAGCAGCAGGTCTATGACAGCATATATGACCAGTCCGAGCAGGAGCACTATGATTATGATTTTGAGGATGACTGACAGAAACTTTGGCTTGAGGTTGTCGATACTGAAGCTCTTTGCAATGTCTTTCTGAGATTCGGCATAGGTCTTGGTCACCGGCTTGTACCAGTTGAGATCCCGTATTACCGGCAGGCCCATGAGTGTCTCGGTGAAAGGCATAATCTTCATGGCCATGGTGTATGGCCCTGACTGGACGGTACCTGTCTCCACACTTTCCAGTGTCCCGTCGGCAAATACGGCCCTTACACCGACGTACACGCTGTCGGTCTCATCTCTGAATACTGCATACTCGTAATCGGCTATGAGCTTGCCGCCATCATTCTTTATACTCTCAGCGTAAAGAGGGTGGCCCTCGATTTCATCCATAGGCTTGCCGGTTTGGAATGTGTCCATAAATTTCGTGAAGGCGATGTGGTATGTGTTCCGATGCTTATCAGGCAGACCGAGGGCACCTGCGTTGAATATGCCTCTCCCAGGGTAGTTTGTCTCTCCTACGGTCCCGTCATCAGCGCGGACCTTGTAATGAAACTCGTCTATTTTCGCAAGAAGAGTCACCTCAGTACCCCTGTCGTATACAGAGTCGCCCAGTTTCTCGTCATTTAGGAGGAAATACCTGTCTCCCAGCAGCGAGACGGGGACGGCGCCGCGGTTGCCGTGGAGATCCTCCGCCCAAAGTTCTTCCTCGCCGATGGTGGCGTATATCTTGAGAACCGAGCCGGCAGGGATATGTGCTATGATGCGGTCGTCTCTGCCTATGACCCCGCGCATCTCGACAGCCTTGTCAGTAGTTATCTCTGATGCCGGCGAGAGTTTCCTGTCGCCTTTGGGGACAAGTACAAAGAATGCGAGAACCGCGACAAGTGCGATGGTAAGATATCCAAGCGGTTTGAATTCCAAGTCATACGGTTCTTCAATCAAAAAGTCCAGATTCTGTTTCAAAAAACTCATGACGATGTAGTTTAAGTGGTTAATCCTCCAAATATACGAATAATTATTGAAATTCCTGGCATTTGGCCGGAGCCGTGCGCTAAATTACAAAAAAAAGTGCGCCAAGATATGTTGACGCACTTCCTGTATGTCTGTTCCGTAAGATTATTCGGCGGCGGGAGTCTCTGCTGCGGGAGCTGCGGTCTCCTCAGCTGTCTCGGTGCCGTCTCCGACAACCTCCACCTTGAAGTCAGCCTTGATGTCCTTGTAGAACTTCACGCTTGCATCGTAGATACCGGCCTCTTTGATGTTGTCCATACCGGCGATGGTGACATTGCGGCGGTCAACCTCCACTCCGAGAGCGGCGATGGCCTCTGCGATCTGGATGTTGCCCACAGAGCCGAAGATCTTGCCCTTGGAGCTCATCTTGGCTGCTACCTTGACGGTAATGCCGTTGATCTTGGCTGCGAGAGCGCTGGCCTCCTCACGTATCTTGGCCTCCTTGTGAGCTCTCTGGCGGATATTCTCGGCGAGCACCTTCTTTGCGGACTCGGTAGCGAGAGTAGCCATGCCCTGAGGTATGAGGTAGTTGACAGCGTAGCCGTTTCTTACCTTTACGATATCGTCTTTATGCCCGAGATTGGGCACGTCCTGTTTCAGAATGATTTCCATACACTGTCCTCCTTATTTCAATAAGTCTGTTACGTAAGGGAGCAGGGCGAGATGCCTTGCACGTTTAACTGCCTGAGCGACCTTGCGCTGGAACTTCAGGGAAGTACCGGTAAGACGGCGGGGAAGTATCTTGCCCTGCTCGTTGAGGAACCTCTTGAGGAACTCAGCGTCCTTGTAGTCCACGTATTTGATGTGTGCCTTTTTGAAGCGGCAGTATTTTTTCTTCTTCACCTCTACTGTAGGAGGGTTGAGATATCTGATTTCGTTGTTTACGGCCATGGCTTATTCCTCCTTTGCTGTGTTAGCTGTTGCTGATTCTTTCCTGTTGGCGCGTCTGCGCTCAGAGTAAGCGATAGAGTCCTTGTCCATCGCGAATGTAAGGAAACGGATGATGCGCTCATCACGGCGGTACTGTGTCTCAAGTTTCTCGATGAACTGAGAGTCAGCCCTGAACTCAAACAGGTGGTAGAACCCTGTTGTCTTCTTCTGGATGGGGTAGGCCAGTTTCTTAAGGCCCCAGTCCTCATCGTTCACAATCTCGCCACCCTCGGAGGTGATGAAACTGCGATACTTTTCTACCGCTTCCTTTATCTGTTCCTCAGATAAAACGGGAGTTGCAATGAAAACGGTTTCGTACTGTTTTAACATCTTGATTGTTATTAAATTAATATTAAATAAGCCCTCTCCTTTTCCGGGAAAGGGCTGCAAATATACTAATAATCATCAAAATACCAAAATAAACTGCACCTCGTGTGCAGTATTCCTGAAATTTGAAGCGGGTGTGCAGTCTGAAAAAATCATTGTTGATATTCAGTGTATTACAAAACTGAGTGCACATTTGCCCGGTTTTAAAATGCCCAAATGTGCAAACTAAAATGTAACTTGCTGATAATCAGATATGGTTTGAGAAGAACTGCACACGCTCTACAAAATTCCGTCAACAGCATTAAAATAAAGGAGGGTGTCCGCCCTTAGGAGAACACCCTCGCATAAATCATCGCATAAAGCACTTATTTCACCGGTATGTTCTTGAGGACTTCCTTGATGAAGTTCCAGAACTTCTCCACGGTGGGGATGAGCAGGCGCTCGTCGGGAGAGTGGGGGGACATCAGGGTCGGACCGCAGGAGATCATGTCCCAGTGCGGGTAGTTGGTCGAGAGGATGCCGCACTCCAGGCCGGCGTGGATGGCCTTCACCTCGGGCTCTTTTCCGTAAAGGGCCTTGTAGGTCTCCTTCATGGTCCTGAGAATGTCGGACTCCATGTTGGGCTGCCAGCCGGAATAGCCTCCTGAGAACCTGACCTTGGCTCCGCCCAGTTCCAGGGCACTCTGAATCGCGTCGCGCAGGGCGTACTTGGCCGAGTCGCTGGAGCCTCTCATGAGGGTCTTTACACAGATCTTCTTGTCCTCGGTCTTGACGATGGCCAGGTTGTTGGAGGTCTCCACCAGGCCGGGGATGGCCAGGCTCATGCGGTCCACGTTGCAGGGGCAGGCCAGCAGGGCCTTCACTACGTTGAGAGCCGCATTGGAGGGAATAATCTTCTTATAGCCCTTGGTCTTTTCCACGATAACTTCCAGACCCGGGTCAATGGGGGCATACTCGTGCTTGATGTCTGCCGCTGCGGCCTCTACGGCTTTGAGAGCCTTAACAGCTTTTTTATCGGGCAGTGCTATGACGGCCTCGGCCTCGCGCGGAATGGCATTGCGCATGTTGCCGCCGTCAATGGAGACGAGCTCTCCCTTGAAGTCCCGCAGCAGGGGCAGGAGGATGCGGGCCATCAGCTTGTTGGAGTTGGCGCGGCCCTCATTGATCTCCATGCCTGAGTGGCCTCCGCGCAGTCCCTTGATGGTGATGCGGAACTGCTCCATGTCCTTGTCGATGCCTTCCGGCTTGAAGCGGAACTCGGCGTCGGTATCCAGGCCGCCGGCGCAGCCCACATACAGTTCTCCCTCTGTCTCGGAATCCATGTTGATGAGGATATCACCTTTAAGTATGCCGCCCTTGAGAGCCTGGGCTCCGGTCATGCCGGTCTCCTCGTCGATGGTGAAGAGGGCCTCTACAGGTCCGTGCGCGATGTCCTTGGACTCGAGGATGGCCATTGCCACGGCGCAGCCGATACCGTTGTCGGCTCCGAGGGTGGTGCCCTTGGCCTTTACCCACTCACCGTCGATGTATGTCTCCACCGGGTCTTTCTCCCAGTCGTGCTGGACGTCGTTGTTGTTCTGCGGCACCATGTCGAGGTGGCCCTGGAGGATGACGCCCTTGCGGTTCTCCATGCCGGGTGTGGCGGGCTTGCGGATGATGATGTTGCCGACCTCGTCGCGGATGGTCTCCAGTCCGAGGCTCTTGCCGAAATTCTCCATGAAGTCCACGGCCCTCCACTCTTTTTTAGAGGGACGCGGAATCTGTGTCAGCGCATAGAAGTTCTTCCATACGCATTTGGGATCCAAATTGTCAATAGTCATACAGTTGATATTTAATAAGTTGTTAGTGTCAGCAAAATTACTCACCGATATTTGCAACAGGATTGCATAGTGATGCCGCTCCGGCTATTTAAGCAGTATGCCGGCGGGGAATGTGAGTTCCTGGCCTTTCTGATAGACCGGTATGCGGCTTTGCAGGACGAGCTCCTGTCCGTCCGTTATCTTTACGGTGCATATGGCCGGAATCCTGTAATGTATCACTTCTTTCTCCAATGTCCCATAGTATCCGTTTCTGCGGCTGTTCTGAGTAGTCTCGGGCAGAATCAGTTTCGTTTCGGGCTGTTCCGCCTCAGGCGCAATCTCTATGACGACGGGTCTTCCGGATATGTCATCAGAGGGCAGAAGCCCCTGGGTGTCGGACAGTCTGAAGGCTATGACCATCTCCTCGGTGCTGCTGCTGTCAGGCACTACGTCAAAATCCATGGTCTGAACTGAGCAGGAGGTCGAGCCGGTGAACAGCCTTAGCAGGCTTTCCTCGATGCGGGCGGTTTCCTCTATCGCTGCCCGCAGTGCGTCACCGCTGAAGGTGGCGTCAGTGTTGCCTGTGATGATATTGATGCGGTTCTGTCTGAGGCTCAGAATCATGGAGGCGGCCTCCTGGGCCTTCTTCTCAGGGCTTTTCTCCACGACCTGGCTCTGTTTGTAGGCTACGCGCTCAAACTCACCGTTGTCATTGCGCTCGGTCCTATAGAGGACGGTCTCGGCAGATGTCAGATTACCGGTGGCCTTGGACGCCAGCATGTCGCTGTCTCCGGATACCGTGGAGGGGAATCTCCAGATGCTTCCGTTGACATTGTCGTCATTGGAGAGTACGACGAGTCCCTGTGATGTTATCTGCAGGAACGGCATGGGCGATGCCTTTTTGCCGGCTCCTCCCAGATTGAGCACATAACTGCGGCTTCTGTCGGCTTCCAGGCAGGGGGTGAGCCTAACGTTGCTGAGGGTATAGGTCACGCTTTCCTCCAGAGGGACGTCGATGCCGAGATATTTTTTCGCGTATCCGGCATAGGGCCCGGGCGTATAACTGCTGCGGACCGCCTCAACGGTGAGATGAATGGTTGTGGACGGAAGGGAGTAGACGACTGTCTGTCCGAAGAGATTGACTGCGGACAATACGGATGCAGTCAGGATGGTCAGTATTTTCAGCTTCATACGGTGAATAACTTTGTCTGTAAAAAACAAAGTTATCTTTTTTCATCCAAAAAGCCAAAAATAGTGGAAGGATAATTTATTTATAGGTCTTGCAGCAGAGCAGGAACTCGTCAATGGTCTTCCTGTTGGCCGGGTCGGGGCTGCAGCGTATGTAGTAAGTCAGCATTGGCGTGGCGGAGCCGTTGACAGTCATGCTGGCGAAAACTGAACTGTCTGAGTTTTTCCAGGGAGTGTCGGTGATGACGATGTCGACTTCCCTGTCGTTGAACATCGTTGTCGCCTCTTCCATGCTCCTTTCCAGGATGGAGATGTCGGTCTCAGGGTATATTTTGGAGTAGTACTCTACCAGCGGCTTGAGCATGTATCTGGCGGCTTCCGGTACGACGGCAATGGAGAGGTGCTTTCTCTCGTCTCTTTTTATTGGCACAAGCTCTCTGTCGGCACAGCGGTATAGATTGAGTATTTTCTCGGCGTACTCAAATAGTATGCGGCCTTTGGATGTCAGCACCGTCTCCTTCCTGCTTCTGTTGAACAGAGTGTCTCCTACCGCACCTTCCAGCTCGGATATATGGTTGCTGACGGCCGGCTGTGTTATTCCCAGATCCTTCGCAGCGGCCGTAAAACTTCCCTTGAGTGCGACAGTATAAAATACTTTCAGTCTGTAATCGCAAATCATGCTTGCAGTGTCATTTTAATAAAAATCAGGGGAACAATTCGGGGACAAAACTTTTACAAATCTACAAAATTTTTATTAAAATGAAATAAAATAAAATCCTATAGTCTGCCTATTGATTTCAAATATTTTGTGCACGACAACTTATAATCTGCAAGAGCCTCTATGTAGTCGCTGCTGCACTTGCTCCATTGTGTCTGGGACTCCAGGACATTGACGAGGGTCTCCATGCCCAGCTCGTACTGGTCCCGGCAGACTTTCAGGTTGGTCTCGGCGCTTTTCAGGGAACTTTCGGCGAGGCGCACCTGCAGTGCCGCCTCCGAGACGGCATAGCTGTTTTTGGCCCTTTCCAGCTCCATCATGCCGCTCAGTCGCTCCAGTTCATTCTGAGCCATCTCGTATTCTTTTTTCGCAGACTTTATCTTCAGATATCCCTCGCCCCATGCGAAGATGGGCACTTTAAGAGTGGCCATGACGGTGAATCCTGCCTGATTGAGAAGGGTCTCATCCATAAGTTTCAGCCCGTAGGAGTATCCGTAGCTGGCCATTACACCGAGCTGCGGCAGGAAGTCAGACCGTACGAAGTCCACGTTGCGCCGTTTCAGCTCGGCCTGTCCGGCCAGCAGTCTGTAGTCGGCCCGGTCCTCTATGGAGTCGCTGTCCTGGGCTATGCTCTCGGAAACCGCCGCCATGCTGTCCAGGGAGAATCCGCTCTGGTCCACTTCTATCTCGGTAGTCAGGGGCAGGCCCAGGATGTGGCACAGATTCATCATCGACAGCCGTTTCCCGTTGCGGGCCTTGGCCACCGCCAGGGCTGCGTTGTTGCGCTGAACCTCCACCTTGACCAGATCGGTGGAGGTGGCCATGCCGACATCGATGGCGTCTTCCACGAATCTGTATATTTCGGATACCGTGCTGTCCAGACTCTCGGCTGTTTCCAGCAGCTTGCATGTCTTCACGTACAGCCAGTAGGCCTCGTCCACCGATACAGTCACCTCCTCGTCCTTGAGCTCGGAGTTGAGCCGGGCCATTTCGGAGCCTAGAGCGGCCATGCGGTAGCCGGATATGATCTTCCCGCCCATGAACACCGGCTGCGATACCGACACGCCGGCTGTGAAAGTGTTGGCCAGATCGACGGACAGGGTCATCGGAGGGATGACGGCGTACTGGTTGAATACCGGTATGCCGTTGTTGTAGACAATATTGCCGACTGCGTCCTTCATCAGGTCTGGTACGAGGTTGCCGTAGACGTTCTTGTAAATGGGCAGGGCGCCTCCGCTGAAGTCATAGTCGAAACTATCTGATGTCCACAGGTATAGCCCATAGCCTGAAAACTTGGGCAGGAAGTTGGTGATGACGGCCTTGCGGTCCAGTTCGGTCTTCTCTTCCATCAGCTGTGCGTTGCGCAGTATCGCGCTGCTGTCCAGGGCTATGGCTCTGCATTGCTCCAGAGTGAGGACACGTTTCTGCGGCTGGGCGAGTACTGTACCTGCTGTCAGCAGGAGGGCAACCGTGGCGATGCCTGCATATCTTATCGTTTGTCTCATGGTCAGGCTTTTTTAATCTTGAAGAACAATGAGTATAGTACCGGCAGGAAGACTAGGGTAATCAGAGTTCCGACTGTCAGTCCGCCCATGATGGTCACGGCCAGCGAGCCGAACAGGGGATCGGTGACCAGAGGCGCCATACCCAGCACGGTGGTCATCGATGCCATCATCACGGGCCGCAGGCGGGACAGGGTGGAGTCCACCACGGCCTTGTAAGGCTCTACGCCGAGACTCAGCTGTCTGTCTATCTCGTCTATCAGGACTATTCCGTTCTTTATCATCATGCCGATGATGCCCAGGCAGCCGACCATGGCCACGAAGCCGAAGCTCATGCCGGCGGCCAGCATCCCGAATACGATGCCTATTGCCACCAATGGCAGGCAGCAGACTATGATGAGCGGCTTCTTGATGTCCTTGAACAGGGCAATCATGATCAGCAGCATGACTACTATGGCGTGAGGGAAATACTTGAACAGATATTGGGTAGATTGCCGGCTGGCATCGTATTCACCGAGCCATGTCAGCGTGTAGCCGTCGGGCAGTTCAATCGCCTCGATACGGTCCTTGATTGCGTCCCTGGCCTGGGCGGCCGTGTATCCGGCCGTGTTGTTGCACTGGGCCTTGATGGCTCTCTGTCCGTTGTAGTGGCATATCTTGGGCTCGTTCCATTCGATGCTTACTCCCGATGTGATGGTGTTCAGAGGTATGGGACCTGTCAGTTTCTCTATGATGTCTTCCTTTCCGACCGTGCCGGTCATCACACCCTGGACGGTCTCCATGTTGGCTACGGAGGATATGGACGGCAGCAGACCCCATACCGGAGCGTTGCGTATATTGTCCACAGGCTTGCCGTCCATGCCGGTGCTGCGGATGTAGATGCCCAGTTTCTCGGCTCCGTCGTTGAGGGTGCCGCAGGGTATGCCCTCGGCAGCGGCCATCACTGAGATACCGGCCGCGCTGCGGGACACTCCGGCCTGACGGGCCGCCACCTGGTCGTAGTCCACTTTGACGGCAGGCACCATGGGGGACCAGTCATCGGTCACCAGCCAGGTGGCGTCGCTTTCCTCCATTATGGCCCTGGCCTGTGCGCAGAGGTCTTTCAGAACGGCCGGATCCGGTCCCTGGAACATGGCCTCAATCGGATAGGGACGATACATCAGGTTGTACTGCTTGACCCTCACGTAGGCTTCCGGGTAGGCTTTCATGAGCTCATTCTGTATGGCAGGGATGCTCTCTACCATCTTGTCGTAGTCCTCGTAGTCAATGATGAGCTCGCCGTAGCTAAGCGAGGGGTCCGCTATGGCCCTTACGAGACAGTACCTGCCTGGCGAGCCGCCGAGAGATGTGACCACATGGTTAACATTGTCGTCCTGTCTGATGTATGCCTCTATTTCTTCCAGATCGCTTTCCACCTTGCCCGGAGCCGTGCCTTCAGGCATCCGGTACTCTATGTAAAGCTGGTTGTATGCCATGTCGGGGAAGAACATCTGGGGAATGTACCGGTAGCACCATATGCTGACAAGGACCAGCACGACGGCAGTGCCGACGGCGATGAGGCGGTGGGAGAGCACGTGGTCCAGCACACGGCGGAACCAGCGGTAGATTTTCGAGTCGAAAGGATCCTTGCTCTCAGTGGCGGTGCCGCTGCCCTTGGGGTATTTGAGGGTAAGGTCGCAGTGGACAGGAACATGGGTCAGTGCCAGTACCCAGCTCAGCAGCAGCGAGACGGCCAGGACTATGAAGAGGTCCCGCACGTAGGTTCCGGCCATGTCAGGGGACATGAATATGGGGAAAAACGCCAGTATGGCGATGACCGTAGCTCCCAGCAGCGGCATTGCTGTCTTCTTGCAGATGCTGGTCAGGCACTGTGGTTTGGGAATCCCTCGCTTCATGTCCACGAGGATGCCGTCCACTATCACTATGGCGTTGTCCACCAGGATGCCCATGGCCACGATGAAGGAACCGAGGGAAACCCTCTGGAGGGTGCCGTCCATCATGTCGAGGATGAAGAACGAGCCGAAGACTATCACCACCAGGCTGGTGGCTATGATAACTCCGCTGCGGAATCCCATGGTGAACATCAGTAGAAGTATGACGATGACTATGGATTCTATCAGATTGACGATGAACGTGTTGATGGAGTTGCTCACTATTTCCGGCTGGAAGAACACCTTGTGGAATTCTATGCCGGCGGGGATGGATTCTGCCTTGATTTCCTCCAGTCTCTGCTCCACTTCCTTGCCGATTTTTATGATGTCGGTGCCTGATTCGGCGGAGATAAGCAGACCGATGGCCGGCTGTCCGTCGTATTTCATCGAGTTGCGGACAGGGGTCTGATAGCCGTAGGAGATGTCGGCCACGTCCGAGAGTTTGAGCTGGTCATCCTCGTGCCCCTGTATTATGAGGTTGCGTATGTCGTCGATGCTTCCGTAGGCATCGCCCATCTCTATCTTCATCCTGCGGTCAGGGGTGTCGAAGTATCCTGAATAGATAATGGAGTTCTGGGAGTTGAGAGTGGTAAGCAGCTCGGTGGGATGCACGCCCAGATTGGCCATACGGTCGGCTTTCATGTCGATGTTTACGCAGCGTGTGCGCTCTCCGTATGTCATGGCCTTTGCCACCCCGTCAATATTGCTGACCTCGCGGCAGATCATATCCGCGTACCGTCCGGCCTCATCGTACCCGTAGCCGTCGAACGTGAGCGCGTAGAACATTCCGTACACGTCTCCGTAGTCATCCAGGACCATGACCTGTGCCGATGCCGGCAGAGTGGCCTTTGCGTCATTGACCTTACGGCGGAGCATGTCCCATTCCTGCTGGGTAGCCCCGTCCGGAGTAGTGGTCTTGAGCGTGACAGTGATGATGGCCATGTCGTCGAATGATTGGGATGTTACCGAGCCTACCTCATTCATCTTGCGGATGGTCTCCTCCAGCGGCCGGGTGACCTCCAGTTCCGTCTCGTATGCCGTCGCACCGGGATATACAGCTGCCACTACGGCGACCTTGACCTTGATCTCAGGGTCCTCGAGCTTGCTCATACTATTGTAGGCGAAGGCTCCGCCCACGACGAGGCAGATGAGCACGGCTACAATCAGAATCTTGTTCTTCAGAGCGTATTCTGCAATATTCATAGCTGACTGAAATTACAGAAGATTACCGATATTGGAGGAGGATTCCCCGGGAAGAATCCTGACTTTCGCTCCGTCCTTGAGGGAATGCACTCCGGCGGTCACTACGGTCTCGCCGGCTTTGAGTCCGGAGATGATACGGGCATTGCCGTCGCGGTCAATGTCATCGGCCACTACAGCCCGTCTGTCTACTGTCATGCCGTCCGTATCTACTACCCATACGCAGCTGGTCCCCTGATTGTCGAAAAGCGCTGTGGCAGGTATGCTTACCGATGAGTCCTCACCGGAATTGTATTCTATGTATACGGCTGTGCCGATGCCCGGTTGGGGTACAGTCCCGTCAGGAGCCGGTCTGAGGGCGTAACGGGCCGTGAAAAGCTGATTGAGATTGGCCTTTTTGGTTATATCAATCAGGTCCAGCCGGAATGTCATGCCGGGATAAATGTCTACGGTACACCAGCTGCGGACAGTCTTGTCGATGTTGGTGAAGTCGGTAGCCGGAATATCCACCTTGACTATGGGTGCTCTGTCACTGATAAGTGTCACGACCGGCATTCCTGCCCCTACAGTCTCTCCGGCCTCAAACAGCACCTGTTGTACGTAACCGTCAAATGGTGCGAGCATCTTCGTGTCATTGAGGGAATTCTTGTGCGCGTTATAGAGGGCTGTCATCTGCTCCAGGCCGTACCGTGCCTTGTCGTAATCGTTCTGCGCCGCGCTGCCACGGTCGGCCAGTTCTATGACCCTGCCGGCCTCGGCCTTGGCCTGCTCGTATTTCGCGGTGGTTGCCGCCAGCTGCAGGGCGTAGTCCCTTTCCTCAATCTCCGCCAGGGTATCTCCGGCGCTTACATGTTGCCCCTCGCGGAAATGTACGGCGGCGATAGGCCCTGCCACCCTGAATGACAGGTTGACATCTTTTTCAGGCTGTAGCCTGCCGGGGTAGGATACGGTCCTCGTACTGCCGATGCTTTCAACTGTGGCTGTCCTGACATAGGGGATGCTTTCCTCTTTCCGCCCTTGTTCACCGTTAGTTCCGCAGCCTGCCAAAATGTTTGTTATAGAGGCGGCAGCGACTGTTACCGCAAGTCCTTTGAGTACACGTCTCATCGTATTGTTCAGTTATTTAAACCTTATTTAATAGCCTATTAATGCATGATGCGCTACAAGCCGCAAAAACTATGCCCTTAACTTCCTCTGAACTTCCTCGGGGAAAGTGCCGGGATTTCTCGCGAAAACGGTTCACTTTCCCTTATGGCTGGGTGGGG
>ERZ779889.1978-NODE-1978-length-18177-cov-2.841243_pt1 | contig 18177 bp, 14 predicted proteins | sample MGYA00511030_ERZ779889 | MGnify/ENA primary metagenome ERZ779889 (study PRJEB29588, sample SAMEA2160616) | human gut metagenome | biome: human gut; feature: human-associated habitat; material: faeces | place: Denmark | collected 2008/2010 ...
CATCGAGCTGTCCAGGCCGAGCTGTTGCTGGGCTTCGTGTAGCGGGTTGCGCATGTTGGCATACGGGCTGAAGCCGCCGTAGTCTTTCAGTTCCAGACACACGTCTTCCCACGTGTTTCGGAATTGCTCGTGGGGGCCCATGATGATGTCGATGCCCTTGATTTCGAAGTCCACGCTTCCCCGGTAGTTTTCCTTGCTCCATATCAGCGGTTCGTCTTCCAGCGGGGGCACGTTGGTGCAGGTGAACGTGTAACTGTCGTTTTGGATGCTGCGCGAGTGGCCGTCATATCCGCGCGATGACATGAAACTGTTGGTCTTCGTCTTCTGCCGTTCCAGCGGGAGGGCGCCTTTGCTGGTGATGTGGAATTGGAACACTTCGGGGATGTCCAGCTGGTAGCGCGCGAAGTGCACGGGAATGTCTTCCTGCACGCGCCAGTTGTTGATGTGGAAGGGGTTGTTGGACGTGTGCCGGTATTTGTATTCGATGATGCTGCCGGGTTTTACGCCGGGGATGGAAAATTTGATTTGATAAATGTGGCCGGACAGCGGTTCGTCGAAGATGTATTTACGTTCGAGCGATGTCTTTTCCACTTTGCCGTCCACCAGGTTGTAGGCACAGGCGCTGATGTTGGTCACTTGTTCCTTGGTGTAGCCTGGGCGTTCGTCCTGGTAGTAGGGGATGGACACATCGGCATAGCCTGCACCTTCCGGCTTGAGAATTTGCAAACGAAATTTAAATTCCGATTCCACGTGTAATGCGCCGTCTATGTCGAGCTGGAAATAGGTATAGGCTGTCTTGCCTAAGAACACGGCGGCGGCAGTGCTGTCGGCTGGTTGACACTGGGCAAAATCCTTCTTGCTGATTTTACCGAACTTAATCTCCTTGGTTTGTGCTTGCATCCATAGCCCCGGCACGCATAGCAGCATGGCCAGCAAATGGCAGATGGAAGCCTTTTTCATAATCTTCATGGCATATACTCCCTTTTTCGAGGAGATTCGGATTGTTAGGTGGAGACAAATCTAAATAAAAAATTTTAAAATTCAACACTTTCCTTCCCTTTTTTTGCCTTTGCTCGTTTTTCTAGTTTCCCGAAGCGGCGGAGAATAGATGGTGTAAACTATTTTCCTGTCAGCATCCATCTCTTCTTCTCCCTCGTTTCTGCAAATGTTTTTTATGGCAGGCGGGCGGCTTCCCGTGTCGGGCGTGAAAGCCCTGTTTCTTCAAGTGCTTGTCGTTCAGTGATGTGTATCTGCCCTTTTGTTCTTTGAAGACAGTCCGTGAGCGGAACCTAAGGCGGCCGACCACGGAAAGGAAGGTAGCCGAGGACGGAAAGGAGGCTAGACACGGGCGGAAAGGAAGGTAGCCGGAGCTAGCTTTAAGGCAGCCCGCCGGCCGTGAACAGACCGGGGCGGGAAAGCATATGCGGAAACGTTTTTTTGTCGTGATATTTGACGAGAAAAGAAACGGCAGGGAAGTCTTGTCAGGAAAAAGGATGGGAAAAGAAAACAGGAAACAGTTTCCGGTTGGGAAAAATGGGAAGGAAGATTTTGGGAAGATTCTTGATTTTTTGAGAGGAAAGGTAACAAATATTCATTATCTTTAGGCGCTTTAATCCCCAATCTGTTGGTAGCTTTTTAACTTGTAAAGCCGGTAAATAATTTGATAAACGGCCGTTGACGGCCGATGAGGGGGATAGGAAGCCCTGGACAAGAAAAACATTTTTGATGTTTTGTGATGAAAGAGTTTTTTTGTCGTAATGCTTGTAAGCAACATAACCAATCTAATCACATAAAGAACAGATATGAGCAGACTGATTGTAGGAATAGATTTTGGAACGAGTACCACTGTCGTGCGCGCCTGCATAGAGGGCGACGACAATGTATATTCCGTCAAGCACAAGGAGAGCAGCGTCATCCCCACATTGATGTTCGACACCGAAGACGGCAAACGTCTGTATGGTAAAGAAGCCGAAGATTATCATGTCAATGGCTACAAGGGCACGTTGATAAGCAATTTCAAGATGGGGCTGGCTTCGGCCGACGCTGCAAGGAAAGAGAAAGCGAAAAACTATATAAAAGACTATTTGCACTTCATCCATGACCTTTTTGCGGAGCAGAAACATCAGTTTCCGGCTTATCAGGACATGAAAGTGAGGGTGAGCTACCCGGCCAAGTGGACCAACGACATGGCGGAGTTTATGATAAGCGCCGTGAAAGAGGCGGGTTTCGGTTCTCAGGTCGACGGCATGACGGAGCCTGAGGCTGCTTCGTGTTATTCGTTGAAGAAGCGGATGTGCGAGTTGATGGGCCGGGACATCGTGCATGTGGGCCGGAAGGCCAATGTGATGATGCTCGACATGGGTGCGGGCACGTCAGACATTTCCATTTTCCAGGTGTCGGTGGGGCGGCAAGGTGATATTTTTCTGGACAACGTCCTTTCCTATCCCTCTGTGTCGGAACCTAATTCTTGCGGAGGGCGCGAGATAGACCGCATCTTGTCGGCCTACATCTGCAAGAGGCTCGACATCCCGGAAAAGCTGTTTTCCCCCTCTTCGGCCAAACAGTGGAAAGAGTCGATTGTGTCGAGGAGCTTGGCCGACAATGTACCCGTGACCAACGCTCCTTCCAATGTGAGCACGGTCATGTCCATGCTGGGAAAAGACGACAAGCTGAACGGGTTTGTCTTCAGCCGCAGTTTGTTTGAGGCAGAGACGACAACTCACTGGGAAAACCTCTACCGCATTGTCTGTGATGCCTTCAAGCAATATCGTAAAGCTCCGAACACGCCAGACATCGGGCCGGAAGACATCGACCTGGTGCTCCTCACGGGTGGGCACTCACAGTGGTACTGCGTGGAAGAGTTGCTCATGGGCCGGGGCGTGAACGGCTACATCGGTACGGACTACCGCGACCATAACGGACAGGCACACAAGGCGCTGGACTTCCGGAAAATCAAGCAAGACAAAGGGCGTTTCATCCGCGAAGCTCTCCCGCACGAGACAGTGGCCGCCGGTTTGTGCCTGAAAGACGCGACGGTGAAAATTGAAGCCTTGGCTACGAACAACGTTTGGGGGCAACTGCTGGTCAACGACGTGAAAGGCGAGATATTCCCTATTATGAAGGTAGGAGAAAAATTACCCGTTATGAAGACGGTGAGTCCTTCTGTCCCCATCACGCTGCGCTTGAACAATGAATGCTTCGACGTGTTTTTCAAGCTCTATTATGGAGAGACGCTGGAGACGGCCGTCGACGAACATGCGCGCATCGTGTTCGACGGGCGCATGTTTTTAATCGACCTCCTCGGGTCGTTGCTTTTGATAGGCTGGATGAGCAACGACTACAAAGTGGAGGTGGAGACAACCATTACGCTAGAGGAAAACGGTACGATTGACTTTAAAGGTGTTGCCAAGCTCTACGACATGGACAGCAAGGGCAAACTGAAGAAGTCGCTGGAGTTTTCGAAAGGCGACAATAAGTCGGCCAGCATATATTAATCAAGAAAAACGCATAGTTTATGAATAGATTTCTGAGACGACTGCTGGGCAGCTTCAACGAGCAAGATGCCCAGCGCAACCTGGAACGGATGAAAAACCACCTTCCGCCCATATTCACCGTGCCGGCCGACTTGGCCAACCCCATGATGGATTATATGCTGGAACGTTCCTATCTGGAAGAAATCTCCGGACGCGACGACTTCCGCACAGTTGACTACGACCGCAGTTCGCAAATCGCGTGGCTGCGTGTCAACCGGTTGCCGGTGTCCCCGGCCCGTATTGACGACTACGACTTGCTCTCGCGATGGCAGTCGGTGCTTTCTTCGCTCCATGCGTGGCACGAAAAACTGCTCTTCCTGCTCCAGCGCCAGGGTGGCGAGACGCGGCTCTATGTGGGTGTGCAGGGGGCTCTCCAGCGCGATTTGGCCACGGAGTGCAGCAGCTCGTTTTGCAGCTCCATGCCCGGCGTGGACCTGAAATACCTGAACCCGAAAGAGCAGGCCGGGCAAGACGAGCTGTTCCGCCTGCTCCGGCAAATATCTGACAGTCGTTGTGCCGGGGCCGTGACGGGTATCCCTTCGTTTCGCAAAGACACGCAATATGGCGTGTTGCAGACCTTGGACAAGCTGGCTTTCGGCTTGCGCGACGTGGACGACGTGGAGGCCAATTATTCGCTCCTGGTGATAGCCGAACCCATTGCCGACGACGACATCACCGACCTCATCGCCCGTTTCCAGCGCATCGGCAGCGACATCCATTCCGAGGTGATGCAACACGTCACGCACTCGCAAGGTTCGTCTTACACGGAGGGCACGTCGACAAGCGTGGGTGGCGGCCTGACACAGTCGAGTGGCATAGGGGCCGTGGTCAACACGTTGCTCAGTGTCAGTCCGGCCCAGGCGTTGTCGTTGCTGGGCAGCCTGGCTTCGGGCGGTTCGCTGGGGCTTTTGGGCGTGCAGCAGGGCTTCTTTGCCAACTTCGGGCGCAGCTACAACACGTCGCATAGCGTGAATTACAGCGAATCGGTGGCGAAAGACTACTTGAACAAGTTTGCCCAATACACCGAGCGCCTGACCGACAAGCATTGCGAACGCCTTCGTGCGGGGCGCAGTCTGGGCTTCTGGAACACGGGTGTCTATGTATTGGCGGGCAATGACCGGGATGTCAAGCTGGTAAATGGCATCTTGCGTTCGGTCTATTCGGGCGACGAGTCGTACATCGAGCCAATCCGTGTGCATACGTTTTGCAGTCAGGCGGCTGTTGACACTGTCCGCAATTTCAATCTGGTGCCGCTGGCGAGTGTAGCCCTGGGTGCGAAAGGAGAGGAAGAATGGCATGTGTTGGGGCGCACTTATCAATATGTAAGCACACCGGTCAACAGCGAAGAGTTGTCACTGTTCACCTCGTTGCCTCGCAAAGACGTGCCGGGGCTTCGTTTTGTGAAGAATGCTGTGCGTTTTGCCAACAATCCGGGCGTGAACGATGCCAAGGCATCCATCAAATTGGGCAACATTGTAGACACCGGAGTGCAGCAGAACAACCAGTATCACATTGACATCAATGCGTTGGTGCGCCATTCGCTCGTTGTCGGTTCCACCGGTTGTGGCAAGACGACTACTTGCAAGACCATCATCAACGGCGTGTTGGAGCGCGGCGTGCCTGTGCTCATCATCGAACCGGCCAAAGACGAATGGGTTCGCTGGGCGTTGGCTCAAAACAAGCACCTGCCCGACGGCAAAAAGATAAAGGTGTTCGAGCCGGGTGTGACCAGTTTTGAAGGGACGTTGCTCTCCAATTTGCGTCTGAACCCTTTCCAGCCGGCAGCTTGCGGCAATGCCCCCATCGACATGCAGACGCGCTGCGAACAGATTACGGCCCTCATCAACGCCAGCCTGCCGACGAGCGACATCCTTCCCGTTATCATGGATGAGACCATTTATACCTATTTAAAAGAGAAAGTGGACGACTTTGAAGAAGACTCGATGGAGCAGTTGACCCAATATCCGCTGCTTGAAGGCGCGTTGCCGGTTGCCAAACGTATTTTGGCCGGCCGTGGCTATGAGCCGCGTGTGGCCGATGGCCTTTCGGCAGCTTTGGACACGCGTTTCAGGTATCTCACGAGGGGCAAGCGGGGGAAGATACTCAACAATCTGACGTCGACTTCCTACGATACACTCTTCGGCCAAAGTTGTGTCATTAACCTCAGCAAGATACCTAATGCGAAAGACAAGGCTCTCATCATGTCGATTCTCTTGCTGTCATTGTATGAATACCGCATGTCGGCTTACGCGCATTTCCCTGAATACCGTGGCCGTGCCCAAGCAAACCTTTTGCAACACTTGACCGTCATTGAGGAGGCACACAACGTGTTGGCCAAGCCGTCGCCTGCAGTCGAGGGCACTGGCAACCCGCAGCAGGTGGTGGCCGATTTGTTCTCCAACATGCTTTCCGAAATACGCAGCTTGGGCGAAGGTTTCATGATTATCGACCAAGTGCCTACGAAGTTGATTCCCGACGTCATCAAGAACACCAACTACAAGATATGCCACCGCATGACGTCTATCGACGATTGTGCCGTGATGGCACAGGCGTTGGCTTTGCGTAAAGACCAGGAAGGCATCATCCCGATGCTGGAACAGGGCAATGTCGTCGTGTCGAGCGATTTGGACGATGCCGCTTCATGGATTAAAGTGAATAAACCCGTCATAAACTTGTAATAAGAATGGAAAACGAGAAGAATTGGATCTGGATTGTTGCCGTTGTGTTTGTGTTGCTCCTTGGCGCCTGTAGTTACTATTGGTGCGGCAAAAAGAAGCAACGCGGCAGGCAGAACGAGCCTTTGGACGAAGTTGAGGCTCCGATGGATGAGTTGGACCGCGTACTCAAACGTTTTGCCGGGAACTTTGGGGCTTTGTGGCGTGTGGCCTGCGGGCAAACGGGCAATGCACAGACAGTGTATGCCAACATCGACGCGATAGTCCGTTATGCAAGTTCTGTGTCCTTGCAGCAATGGTGGGATTCGTTTGGTGCAATGCGCGACGGTTGGGACGACGACATGTTCCGTGAAAAGGCAGGCGTACTGCTTGGCTTGTTTGCGCGTTGTGGACTGGAAATGGGCGGCACGGGCAGCATAGTTGCCGATGAGGCCACACGCAGCTTTTATGTGCTGATGGACGAAGGCGACGTCGGACAAGGCGAGACAGTCAACGTGTTGTTGCCTTACTGGAAATACAAGGAGATTGTTATTGAAAAAGGTCTAATCATAAAAGAACAAACACTATGAACTTGGAACAAACCAACCCAATGAGTGAAGTAACGGAAACTCCCCTCGAAATGAGGAGCTTCAATCCGGCAGTGGTGGCCTATGGCGTAAACCGCTTGTGCGACATGCCTGAAGTGAAGGAGACGATAGACGACTGTAAACAAGAATTTAAAGAAAGCGTGGCTTCGGTCGGAGAGAGACTAAACGACTTCTGCGAAAGCGTGAAGGATTCTGTCGCCGAGTTTTGTCATGATGCTTATGAAAACGTGAAAGATTTCTTTACCGGGGAGTCTGACACGAAAACGTTGAACGAGTTTGGCCCGGAATTTAACGAGGTGCGCAATTTCGGCCTCTCCGAGTGCACAGAAGCTGCACGGGAGATTTTCAACGAAGGAGTCATCAATGAATGGCCCAACCTCACGCCTGAACAACGGCGCGACATCGCTTGCACTTATGCGGCAGAAGTGGCGGAGGCTTTCGGACTTGAGAACTATAAAGGAGTTTACATTGAACCGATGGAAGCCGGCACGATGGGTTACAACAACGGCGACGGGAGCATCCACTTGAACGAGGTGCTTATTTCTCCTATGGTTTCACCTTTGGAAATCATGAATACCGTCACTCACGAACTGCGCCATCAATACCAGTGCGAGGCCATCCAGGGATTGCACGACGAAGTGCCCGAAAGCGTGCGCAACTCATGGGCCGTGGCGCAGCAAATCTACAACTACGACACTCCCTCGTGCTACGACCCGTGGGGTTACACGTATAACCCGCTGGAGACCGATGCACGCACTTTTGGAGAAGGTGTGGTAGGGAGCTTTACAAACGGAATAATCAACAACTTAGTAGCATAAAGACAGACTATGGAAACCATTGATAGAACGCAGTTAAAAGAACGACTTATCGAAGAGGGATATATTGAAGCAAACGGTCTGGAGTTTACGGTTGACAACTTGTTGAACCTTACCGGCCCGGCATCTGAAATGCTTCGCAAATGGATGGCCACGGGAGAGGTGGACAAGTTTGAACCAATAGAAGGCATAGACAAACGCTTTTTGAAAGACAAGCTGAACATGAAGAAACCTGCCATCATTTTGGCCTATGGAATGCTTCTGAAAGACCCGAAACGCAACGCGATGCTACTGAAGCGCGAAGCCGACCGGCGCAATGCGTTCCGTCCTGCCAAGCCTGCTTCAAAGGCATGAAGCAGCAGGTGTGGCTAGGCAGAAAAAGAACAGTTGCGGCGCAAATTCTCTCTTGCGGGAAAGAATCTGTGCCGTAACTGTTTTTTTGTGTGCATGACGGCCATTTGTCAGTCTTCCGTGGCTTTCGGGTGCGGGTAGTCGATGGTGTAGTGCAGTCCGCGGCTTTCCTTGCGTTCCATTGCCTGGCGGGTGATGAGGTAGCCCACGTTAATCATGTTGCGCAGCTCGCACAATTCACGCGAAGCCTTGCTGTGCTTGAACAGGCGCTCGGTCTCCTCGTAGAGGATGTCGAGGCGGTTCCAGGCACGGGTGAGGCGCACGTTGCTGCGCACAATGCCCACGTAAGCCTCCATGATTTGGTTGACCTCCTTGGCGCTCTGTGTGATGAGCACGCGCTCTTCGGTCGAGATGGTGCCTTCGTCGTTCCATTCGGGCACGTCGGTGTTGAAGTCGTAGCGCTCCACCACCTCAAGTGAGTGGCGGGCTGCTGCGTCGGCATAGACCACGGCTTCGATGAGCGAGTTGGATGCCAGACGGTTGCCGCCATGCAATCCGGTGCACGAACATTCGCCCAACGCGTAAAGGCGGCGGATGCTCGACTGCCCGTCGAGGTCGACCACGATGCCTCCGCATAAGTAATGTGCGGCCGGGGCCACGGGGATGTAGTCTTTCGTGATGTCGATGCCGATGCTGAGGCACTTCTGGTAGATGTTCGGGAAGTGGCGTTTCGTTTCTTCCGCGTCTTTGTGGGTGACGTCCAGGTAAACGTGGTCTTCGCCGCGCTGCTTCATTTCGTTGTCGATGGCCCGCGCCACGATGTCGCGCGGGGCGAGCGAGAGGCGTTCGTCATATTTCTGCATGAATTCCTTCCCGTCCATTGTGCGGAGCACTCCGCCGTAGCCGCGCATGGCTTCGGTGATGAGGAAGCAGGGACGGTCGCCCGGATGGAACAGGGCTGTGGGGTGGAATTGGATGAACTCCATGTTTTTCACCGCACCCTTGGCGCGGTAGACCATTGCGATGCCGTCGCCCGTGGCCACCAGCGGGTTGGTCGTGTTCCGGTAGACCGCTTCGCAGCCTCCTGTGGCCATCACGGTGATGCGGGAAAGGAAGGTGTCCACGTGTCCTGTGTCTTCGTTGAGCACGTATGCGCCGAAGCAGCGGATACCCGGTGTGTAGCGTGTCACGATGATGCCCAGATGGTGCTGGGTGATGATTTCTACGGCGAAATGGTGGTTGAAGATGTGTATGTTCGGGTTGCTCTTGATGGCGCGGATGAGGCTGGTCTGGATTTCCGCTCCGGTGTTGTCCTTATGGTGCAGGATGCGGAATTCCGAGTGTCCGCCTTCGCGGTGCAGGTCGAACTCGCCGGTCTCGTTTTTGTCAAATTCCACTCCCCACCGGATGAGCTCCTTGATTTGGGACGGTGCGCGGCGGACGACCATTTCCACGGCGGCACGGTCGTTAATCCAGTCGCCGGCCACCATCGTGTCGTGTATGTGCTTCTCGAAATTGTCCACTTGGAGGTTGGTCACTGAGGCGATGCCTCCTTGCGCGAAATACGTGTTGGCCTCTTCCAGTTCCGTCTTGCAGATGATGGCGACGGATTTGCCCTTTTCGGCCACTTTCAGGGCAAAGCTCATGCCGGCAATGCCTGAGCCTATTACCAGATAATCGTATGTATGAATCATGGCTGTTTGTTGTATCTATGGCTGCAAAGCTACTAAAAAGTGCTTTTCCCTGGTTCGGACTTGCTCGTTTTCTTCCGGGATTTTGTAACTTGCGGGCCAAATGACAAATCTAATGGACAAAATCTTTCACGCGCGCATACATTTTCTGATGTATCTCTTTCTCGTTCTCCTTACGGTGGGAGTCTGTCTCTCTTTTCTTCATCGCATGGGGCTTTGTGCTGCTGCGGCACTGCTGTTGCTGGTCGTTGTCGTCGAACGCATTATCCACACGACCTATACTCTCACGGCCGATGGCATGCTTGTCGTCGACCACGGGCGTTTTTCCCGCCGGCTGGTTGTCCCTCTTGCCGATGTGTGCCGTGTGGAGCGTTGCCGCCGCATGCGGGTGGGCGACCGTTGCCTTTTTTCTTATCTGCTGGTGGTCTATGGCAAAGGAAAATACGTGGCTGTGATGCCAGTCAGAGAAGAGGCGTTTGTGGAAGAATTGAAGAAGAACGTTCACATTTTAAAGAAACAAAAACCATGAGACAAACTACACGCTTTGCGGTCCTTCTGGCAAGCCTTTTGTGTTGGGCCGTTTGTGTTGTTGCACAGTCGCTTCCCGACCGTCTGCAACACTTGATGACCGACCCCGTGCTCGACCGTTCTGAGGTGGGCATTACGGTCTACGACCTCACGGCGGGCACTCCCGTTTTTGCTTACCAGGACAAGAAACTCTACCGTCCGGCGTCGGTCGAGAAGCTCATTACGGGCATTACGGCCCTGAACCGCCTGGGCACGGGCTACGCCTTGTGTACCGAATTGTTTATCGACGGGCCTGTGGTCGACGGTACATTGCAGGGCAATCTCTATGTGCGCGGCGGTTTTGATTCGGAATTTGGCGATGACGACATGGCGCGGCTGGTCGACTATGTCCGTTCGGCCGGCATACGCCGCATTGGCGGTTCGGTGGTGGGCGATGTGTCGATGAAAGATTCGCTCTACTATGGCGAGGGCTGGTCGTGGGACGACGCCCGCTTCGACTTCCAGCCTTGCCTCTCGCCGTTGATGTATCGAAAAGGATGCGTGCGCGTCACTGTGCGTCCCGGCAGCGAAGGCACACGGCCGCAAGTCACGGTGTCGCCCGCTTCGACGTTTTACACCGTGACGAATGAAGCCCGCAGCTATACACCCGAAGCTGGCAAACTCGTTGTTGCCCGCGACTGGATGTACCAGAGCAACGAAATCCGTGTCACGGGCAATGCCTCCCGCACGGTGGTGAAAGACCTTCCGCTTTTCGGCTCGGGGCATTATTTTCTCTATGTCTTTACCGAGCGCTTGCAACAAGCGGGCATTGCTACTGGAAATTACGGTTGGGGGCTTGTGCCCGGCAAGGCCCGCAGTCTGGGCGTCATAGCCCGTCCGCTCACCGAGGTGCTGCGGCAGGCGTTGAAAGAGAGCGACAACCTCTCGGCCGAAGCCTTGTTTTACCATCTGGGCCGTGGGCTTCATCCGGAACGTCCGGCGACGGCTGCCGACGCAGTGGAAGCCATCGAGGCGCAAATTGCGGAGCTGGGGCGCGACCCTGAGACATACAGCATCACTGACGGCAGCGGCGTGTCGCTCTACAATTATGTGTCGCCCGACCTGCTGCTGGCTTTTCTTGTCTATGCCCATCAACATCCTGCCATTTTCCGTGCTTTGGAAGATGCGCTTCCCATTGCCGGCGTGGACGGCACGTTGGCCCACCGCATGAAAGGAACACCAGCCCATCGCCGTGTGCGGGCCAAGACGGGCACGGTGTCGGGTGTCAGTTCGCTGGCCGGATATGCCCGTGCGGCCGACGGGCATTTGCTGGCTTTCGTCATCATCAACCAGAACATCCTGAAGGGTGCGCAGGCACGTTCCTTCCAAAATAAAGTCTGCACCGAATTGTGCCGATGAGCGGAAAGGAAGGTAGCCGACCACGGACTCCTATCTAGCCGGGAGCGGATTCCTTTCCGTGGTCGGCTACCCTCCTTTCCGTCCAAACGCCTTGTCTGACAGGTGCAACGGGACGTTTTCCGGCCTTGTTTCCGCTTCCCGGAGCAAGGATGCGCCGGAAGGACGTTTTTATTTGCCCGAAAAGTTTCACAAGACGGCAAGAAATCCGTATCTTTGTGGAGAATGTTTACAAGAACAAACCTCAAACGATGAAAACAAACTATGAAATACGTTATGCTGCGCATCCGGAGGATGCCAAGCATTATGACACGGCGCGCATCCGCCGCGATTTTCTCATCGAACATGTATTTACCCCCGACGAAGTCAACATGGTTTATTCCATGTACGACCGCATGGTTGTGGGCGGTGCCCAGCCGGTGAACGAAGTGCTCACGCTGGAGGCCATCGACCCGCTGAAGGCCCCTCACTTCACTACGCGCCGTGAGGTCGGCATCTTCAACGTGGGCGGAGCAGGCATTGTGCGTGCCGGCGACACCGTGTTCGAGCTGGACTACAAGGAAGCCCTCTACTTGGGCCGTGGCGAACGTGTCGTCACGTTCGAGAGCAAGGACCCGGCCCGTCCGGCAAAGTTTTACTTCAACTCCACGACTGCCCACTGCACTTATCCTGACCGCAAGGTGACAAAGGCCGATGCCGACTGCATGGAGCTGGGCTCGCTTGAGGGGTCGAACCACCGTGTCATCAACCGCATGATTGTCAGTCAGGTGCTCCCCACCTGCCAGCTTCAGATGGGCATGACCGAGTTGCAGCCCGGTTCGGTGTGGAACACGATGCCGGCCCATGTGCATAGTCGCCGCATGGAAGCTTATTTCTATTTCGAGCTGCCGGCCGACCAGGCCGTGTGCCACTTCATGGGCGAAGTGGACGAGACGCGCCACCTGTGGATGCGGGGCGAGCAAGCTGTGCTTTCGCCCGAATGGTCGATTCATAGCGCCGCTGCTACGCACAACTACACCTTTATCTGGGGAATGGGCGGCGAGAACCAAGACTACGGCGACCAGGACTTTTCTGCCATCACCGACCTCCGGTGAGCGGGCAACGAAACGAATGACAACTTACATTTAAACAAAACAATACGACTATGGTAAATTTTTCACTAGAAGGTAAAGTTGCTTTGGTGACCGGTGCGGCTTATGGCATCGGCTTCGCAATAGCACAAGGACTGGCTGAGGCTGGTGCAAAGATTGCATTCAACTGCCGCGGCAAGGAACACATGGACCAGGCTTTGGCCGACTATAAGAAACTGGGCATCGACGCCAAAGGCTATCTTTGTGACGTGACGAAGGAAGACGATGTGAAGGCGATGGTTGAAGACATTGAGAAGACGCTCGGCACCATCGACATCTTGGTGAACAATGCCGGCATCATCAAGCGCATCCCGATGACGGACATGAAGGTGGAAGAGTTCCGCCAAGTGATTGACATAGACTTGACAGCTCCGTTCATCATGTCGAAAGCCGTTATTCCGGGCATGATTAAGAAAGGACACGGCAAGATAATCAATGTCTGCTCCATGATGAGCGAGCTGGGACGCGAAACCGTGTCGGCCTATGCTGCTGCCAAAGGTGGTTTGAAGATGCTGACCCGCAACATCGCTTCCGAATATGGAGAATACAACATCCAATGCAACGGTCTCGGCCCGGGCTATATTGCCACTCCGCAGACAGCTCCGTTGCGTGAACGTCAGCCGGACGGTTCGCGCCATCCGTTTGATTCATTCATCGTAGCCAAGACTCCGGCTGCACGCTGGGGTACGCCCGAAGACCTGATGGGTTCGGCTGTGTTCTTGGCTTCTGATGCTTCGAACTTTGTAAACGGCCAAGTGCTCTATGTTGACGGAGGTATCTTGGCTTACATTGGAAAGCAACCGAAATAATTAGCCAAACTGGCTATTCTTTGTGTTTAGACGACCGGAGAGGAGGGGGCATGCCTGAATCTCCGGTCGTTTGTTTTGCCGTGCCGGCTAATCGCTCTCTGCCGGGCTGGGCTCAATGTTGCCACGGGAGTTCTCGCCGTGTTTTTGCCCGTTTTCTTTTGCTTCTTTCACGTAGTTTGCAATGCCTGCAAACGCCTTTTCATACAAGTGTTCGTCTTTACACACCTCTTCGTTGTAGAAATATGGTTCTTTGGCGGGTTCTTCGATATAGGCAAAGAGACGCAAGACGGAGTTCCCTTCGGGCGTAGGGGTAATCCAGAAGCTCAAGGTGGTTCTCGTCCCAACTTGCGAACTCAGCAGGCTTTTGTCTTTCTTGAATTTCTTTGCCCGGACAAAGCCTGTTTCGTAGTCGATGTGTTCCACGAAATAAAGGTTGTCGTTGAGATAGTCCACTGTTTCTGTCAGCAGCGTGTCTTTACTGGTGGAGTAGGAACGCGTGTGGAGGTTCTTTTGTGCTTGCGCGCTGAGGTTGAACAACGAAACCAGGGCGACGGCCAGCAATAGGTGTTTTTTCATTATGTTCATAGTGTTGTTGTTTAATGAAGTGATTCTGTTGTTGTGTATTTTCAGCATTGTTTCCTTTATTCCCACACTCCGGCGACCTGTTCCCCGCATGTGGGGCATGTGCCTTTAAAGCCGTGTATCGGTTCGGTGCGGTAGCCTGTCCGGCGTATGAGGAGTGTGCCGCAGTGCGGGCAGGTGGTGTCTTCGGCTTCCGGCAAAGCCACATTCTCGATATATACGTGGCGCATTCCGCAGGTTTTGGCCACGTCGCGGGCGTGGAGTAGTGTCTCAAGCGGAGTAGGGGGAATGTCGCGCATGCGGTGATGGGGAAAAAACCGGCTGAAATGGAGCGGGTTGTCAGCAAAACCGTGGTCGGCGAGCCACATGCACAGGTTGTGTATCAGGAGGTCGGAGTCGTTTATGCCGGGGATGACCAAGTTGGTCACTTCGACCCATACTCCGGCTGCCCGCATCTGCTCAAGTGTGGCTAGGACGGGAGCTAAACGGGCATGGCAGACGGAGCGGTAGACCTCGTCGGAGAAGGCTTTCAGGTCTACGTTGGCTGCGTCTATGTAAGGGAGCAGGTCGGCCAGCGGGCGCGGGTTGACGTAGCCTGCCGTGACGAGGATGTTTTTCAGCCCTGCTGCATGGCATGCTTGGGCACAGTCGCGCACATACTCAACATAGGTGAGCGGCTCGGTGTAGGTGTAAGCCACCATCGGAGTGCCAGCCTGCATGGCGAGGCGGGCCACGTCGCCGGGTTGGAGTTCCCGGTAGTCGATTTCCAAGGGGGCAGCCTGGGATATGGACGTGTTTTGGCAGTTCAGGCACGAAAGGTTGCAGCCTGCGGCAGCCAGGGACAGGCAGCGGCCACCGGGAAGAAAATGTAGCAGGGGCTTCTTTTCCACCGGGTCTGTTTGCAAGGCACAAACCCGTCCGTATGCTTCTGTCCATAAGCGCCTGTTGCGGTTTGTCCGGTTTCGGCAGCGTCCGTGCTGTCCTTCGCCCAGGCGGCATTCGTGCGGGCAGAGGCGACACACCACCTGTCCGTCGGGCAGGGCCTCATAATATGTGGCTTCGTGTGCGTTGAAGCAATCTTCATCTGGCATCGCTTTCATCGAACACCTCCGCTTCATAGACATACAGTTCCGCGTCGCGCCACCCGTCCCACGGCAGGCCGGCTTTGTCGTGTGCGCAATGTCCCAGAAATTCTTCTTTTGTCCAGTTCGTTTCCTTGGCCACTTGCGGGAGGAACGTGCCCTGGCAGTTGCCCTTCACGATGAATATGCCGTGGCGTCCCAACTGGAACTCGTCCAGGGAGTGAATCCGTTTCAGGGGCGAGAGCACCGATATGTCGATATGCAGGTCAGTCAGTTCCCCGGCCTCGACAGGGCGGAAGCGAGGGTCTTCAAAGGCTGCGGCCCGTGCCATTTCGGCCACGGTGAGGTGGAGCGGGCGTATGCCCACCAGGCGTCCGATGCAGCCGCGGAGTTTTCCCCGCTTGTTGAGTGTCACAAACGCGCCGCAGTTCATGCGCAGTTTGTCGGTGAGCCGTGTCGTGTCGCAAGGTGGGGCCGTGTTGCCGGACAAGGCATTTTCGATGCTCTTCCGGGCAATCTCCAGCAACACCGATTTTTCTTCAGCCGTCAGTGTGAAGGTCGCGTGGGTGCCGGCTTCCGGTTTCGCCTTCAGGCGTTTCACGGCAAAGGCATGATAGCCCACCACTCCGTCGCGTCCGCCGTAGGGTGAGTCGCCGGAATTGCAATAGCCCAGGTGTTCCATCTTCAGTTCCTCATCGTGTTGCATCAGCATGAGCAGGACGGCGATGGGCGACTGTCCGCATGCACTGGTCAGCAGGCGGGGGACGCCACGGAGAGCATTGTCCGACAGTGTTGCGAGGAAAGCGTCGAGCGATGTGGAGAGAATGGCGTCGCCCGTTGCGCGGTCCACCTCCAGTGCGTCTTCATAAGAAGGGTAGTGGGAAAAGTCGCTGCTGACGACAAAGAGGTTGTCGGCCGTGAAATAGGGGCGGAGCGCCGCAGCGATGCGTTGCAGTTTGGCATAATCTGTCGTGCCTATTATAATAGGTATAATGGGCGGGAGTTTGTCCAACCGTTCTTGCAGGAAAGGCAGTTCCACCTCAAGGCAATGTTCTTTTGCATGTGCTTTCGGCACGTGGCAAAACACGTCGTCGGCCTCCATCAAGGCGCGGCAAGTCTCCCCATCCACTTTCAGGCAGCCCAAAGGAGTTTCATAGTTGCCATAGCCGGCATCGACCGATGCCCCGTCGAACGCTGCCTGGTGGCTGGGGCCCAGGAGGAACACCCGTTTGTAGCATGTGCCGGGAGCTATCTGTGCGAAAGCCCGTGCAGCCATTCTGCCGGAAAACACATAGCCGGCGTGGGGCACGATGACCGCCTGTACGTCGGTCGACCCTTCTGTGTGGGCATCGTTTAAAAAACCGTCGACTTCTGTCCGCAGCGTATCGGCATCGGCCGGGTAAAAGCCTCCGGCCACAGCCGGGGCACGTTTGGTTTCTTCGTTTTGGGAAGATGCAGGATGTGTGTTTGTCACCATAAGCAATAACAAAAATAAGAGTTTCACGTATCTGTTCATCCGGTTTGCTTTTTCAGTAGAGTTGATGTAAAGATACGGATTATCTGTCAACGATGTTCTCCGGAATGGATGTTTTTTTACCGTTGGGGCTGTTTTTGCAACGTGTTGAACAACAGACGGTAATGAAAGCCTTCAAGAAGCCCACCCTTACCTTCCTTTCCGCTCCCGGCTAGATAGGAATCCGTGGTCGGCTACCTTCCTTTCCGTGGTCGGGCGGAAAGGAAGGTAAGGCCGGGCATGTTTCGGACCACTTTTGCAGGCGGCAAAAGAGCACACAGGAAACACCCCGCACCACTTATTTCAGCAACGGAAGGCGGCTCAACATGTCTCTCAGGCGGAGAGCCGTGCGCGGCATGGGTTCGGCCACGGTAAGGCCGACCAGCTCTCTTTCACAAGCCACGTCGTTTATCACGCGCACGACTTCTTCCACCGTCATTCCACCAGGCACGATGCCCACGGCTGCAAGGAGGTCGGCCGGGTCGAGCACATCCATATCGAAGTGGACAAGCAACTTCGACGCACCACAATCCGAAAGCCACCTGCGTATGGGTTCACTGCCGCCGCGCACATCTTCAGGCGTCAGGTGGCGGATGCCGTATTGCTCCTGCCTCCGCTTGATTTCGTCACGTTCCCAATCGCGCAGACCGACATACAAGATGCGCGACGGAGCTATTTTCGCGGGAAGAAGTGAAAGGATACGCTCATCTCCCAGCCCCATGCAGGCCGTCACGGCCATCGCATGATAGCCGGCATAGACGTCGCCGGGCAGCGTGATGTCGGGATGGGCGTCAATCCACACCATCGCCACGTCTTCACCATATTTTTCTGCCAAATACGTAAACGGGACGACGCTGGCCGAACAGTCACCGCCAAGCGTCACAATGCGGTCCGGACACGCCACACGGAGTATGTCGAGCGCAGCACGGGTTTGTGCTGCAATGACGTCACGGTCGAACACGCCATCGGTCACCGTGCGCTCCTCCCCGTCGGTCGTCACCGGCACCGTGTAAGTCTCCTGCCCGGTGTCAGGAGCCAGGAAGTTCAAAAGTTGTGCACCCAGATAATATCCCCGGGCCGCCACAGCAGGGTCTTTCACCTCAGGTATCCAACGGGCAATGTCGCCACCTTGCCACTGCGGATAGATTAAACGAATCGTTTTCATAAGCTGTTTTTGTTTTGCAATGATGTTTGTCCTGTCACAAAGTTAACACACCTCCGCCGCTTCGCGCAGTCTGCGCGGCGGAATCTTTTCCGGAAGGCAAAAAATGCAGACAAGATGCGCGAATAAAGCACAAAAAACGTACCTTTGCCTCTGATTTACATATATCGCAAATGCTTTAAACAAAGAACAACTATGGCAGCAAAACCATCCATTCCAAAAGGTACGAGAGATTTTTCGCCCGTCGAGATGGCGAAACGTAACTATATATTCGACACCATCCGCACGGTGTTCCATCATTTCGGCTTCCAGCAAATCGAGACG
>ERZ779889.1979-NODE-1979-length-18158-cov-4.433906_pt1 | contig 18158 bp, 13 predicted proteins | sample MGYA00511030_ERZ779889 | MGnify/ENA primary metagenome ERZ779889 (study PRJEB29588, sample SAMEA2160616) | human gut metagenome | biome: human gut; feature: human-associated habitat; material: faeces | place: Denmark | collected 2008/2010 ...
GCCGCACACATTAACATTAATTTCTTTTTCATAGTTAATCGTATTTAAAATTTAAATTAATGGAAACACTTCGTATTTGTGACAGTCCGAAAAACAGAAACTCGCACGGAAAGCGCAGAAAGATCCGGTGCCATCCGTACTACCTGTCCATAAGCAGTCTTTCTAAGCACCGGACCTGTCGTGTTTATGCCTGAACATCAAGGCAGAAAATATCGCGACAAGCAGTAAAACTAGCCTTTGGCAAGCTTGCGGTTGCTACCTGCAGATTATAATCTCTTGCTAAACTTAAGTAAAGTTAATGTTTCAAGAGTTATTAAAAAAGTGTATTCTGAAATTCAACTACACCGATAGTTCCCTTGTACACATCTGCGCACGCGACCGACTACTGTCTGAATATCGCAGAGCATTATATTTTACTGTCTCAGCAATTCTTCCGGTACGTCTATTTCAAATAACTGTAAAAATCCCTCGTTATTCCAGTTTACAGGATATACGGCAATCAGTACTTTCGGATAATAGTATTCCTCATTTGTAAATTTCTCATGGTAGATAAACCAGGCATCAAATGTACTTTCAGTATTGCAATAGAAATGCACTATATTCTGACTCCCGAATCCGCCACACGTAAAAAAGAGTTTAGCGGCTTCTTCATTAGAAACATTAAATCCATTGGTTTCTTTGAGGTCTTCAATGAAATACCAAAAACTGTCCTCGTCATAAACAGGAGGATTGACATAGAAGCACCCGTTGAACATTCCCCAATAATAGCGCTCTGTATTATTCCCCATTAAAAGGTCCATCAATACATATCCGCCACCCTCAACTTCCTGTGGAGATGAGAAATCAATTTCAACGTCAATACTGTCAGGCAGAGGAACGGACTGGTCTATGTCCTGCAAAGGGATCTCAAATGCATAGGCACCAGTAATTTTAGTTCCGTCCGACACCACAAATCCCAGCAACTGGTCATCAAGATACGGTGTTTCTTCGTAATCATATTCATAGAACATCTGTTCATTATATTCTTGTCCGTCAACAAACATCGGAGTAGTCACATCTATCCATGATGACGTCTCTGTCTCTGACAACATAAAATCAATGAATCCATCCAAACTTGCTTCAAAAGCACTTCCCATCATTGAATATATACTATTTTTAGACTGTCTGTACATATTGACAATAAATCCATTTCCATGGTAGGATGCCTTTAACTTGTACATTGCCCTGCTCACATACTCCACAGTCACACCGGTGGTGAGGGCGCAGACCTGAGCCTTGGCCGGAGCGGACACCTCGCCAGACGTGGATATTGCCCTGGCGTATACAGTATAAGGTCCGAAGTCTAAAGGCTCCGAACAGTCGTACTCCAACGAGACCTTTCCGTCAACCGGCTCAACACGCTGGACTCCGTCCAGTTCTCCGGCCTTGAACGCCACCGAGTCGGTCTTCATATTCACCGCGCGGCAAACAGCATATTCAATAGTCTGAGTACCTTCACCGCACTCAAAGTTCAGTTTGAAGTATCCGTCCCTCACATCCGAGACCGATACCGTTACAAAATTGTCCCCCTCTGAAGGAGGGTTGTCCTTGCCGTCATCCAGGAGACCGCATGACGCCAGCGGCAGAAGAGCCGCACACATTAACATTAATTTCTTTTTCATAGTTAATCGTATTTAAAATTTAATTAATGGAAACACTTCGTATTTGTGACATGTGTATTCCCACCGGCATTTCACAGTCATCCCATCAGAGCTGTCTCAGGTTGTATCAAATTGAGAAAAATTTGACACGCCCTCTTTTTTGTAATCTCCACATCGCTTTTGTATTCACGTGTGCAGCGGACAAAAATCCTACCTGATTATCAGCGACTTTCAAATCGCGTTGCACATTTGCCCGTTTTTAAAATGCCCAAATGTGCAACATAAGACATAACGCATTGATAATCAGATACAATTATACATCGCTGCACATAAGCATACAAAATTGGGGTTAAGCGGGGGATTCGTTGCATATACGTGGCGGATGATACGGCGGAATCGTGAATTTGTGTAAATTTGCGGGAACATACTGCAGGAATACGATATGGAACTGAGGCACACAATAGACTTTCTGACGGAACTTACGTACAACAATAACAGGGATTGGTTTCTCGACCATAAGGAGGACTATCTGCACGCCAAAGCCGAATACGAGGATTTTGTCAACCGGCTGATTATAGGCATCAACGCCTTTGACCCGGCCGTCGGTCTACAGACAGCCGCCTCGTGCTCCTACCGTATCTACAGGGACGTGCGTTTCTCCCGCGACAAAAGCCCGTACAAGACATGGATGGGAGCTTACATGTGTCCGGGAGGCCGTAAATCAGGCAGACCGGGCTATTACTTTCATATCGAGCCGGTCAGCGACATTCTCATCGGACATCACCTGCTGGCCGCTGGGCTGTACCAGCCGTCACCCAAGACTCTCCGCAACATCAGGACGGGCATCTTAGAGCACGGACGGAGTTTCGATATGGCTGTCAAAGCCGCAAAAGGATTCACGCTGGACGAAGGTCCGGGAGAAAGGCTGCAGCGGACTCCACCGGGTTTTCCGAAAGATTTCCGGTATGCCGATTACCTGAAATGCCGCCAGTACTGCCTCGCCATGCCTATAAAAGAAGAGGACATCTCCGTAGAGAACGTCCTCTCCGCATTCAGAAGCACCAAACGCTACATGGCCTTCATAGCCAAGGCCATGGTCAGTCCCTCTAAGCGTTAGCCCTGTCGTGCTTATGCCTGAACATCAAGGCGAAAAGTATCGCGACAAGCAGTGCATAGGCGGCGAATAGCCACCAGGCGTGGCTCCAGCCGGTCATCACAGCAGACCAGTCGATGACACCGTCCGCGCCGGGAATCTTATGTGAGTTCACAAGGGCATTGACGACAGCCTGGGCCCCGATAGTGCCGGCTGCCGCTCCCACACCGTTGGTCATCAGCATGAAAAGTCCCTGAGCACTGGAGCGGATTGAGCTGTCCGTAGTCTGGTTGACAAAGAGCGAGCCCGAGATGTTGAAAAAGTCGAAAGCCACTCCATAGACCAACATGGACAGGATTATCAGCCATACACCGCTGCCCGGATTGCCGAGGGCGAAGAAGCCGAAACGCAGCGTCCAGGCCAGCATCGCTATGAGCATCACGTTCTTGATGCCGTAACGTTTTAGGAAAAACGGTATCAGGAGGATACACAGGGTCTCGGATATCTGCGACAGGGATATCAGCATGTTGGAATGCTCGACACCGAATGTTCCCTGATACTCGGACAAGTTGCCGAAGTCCGCCAGGAAGGGATTGGCGAAGCCGTTGGTTATCTGCAGGGCGACTCCGAGCAGCATGGAGAAAATGAAGAACACGGCCATCTTTCTCTGTCTGAACAGGGTAAATGCCCTGAGCCCCATGGCGTCCACCAGCGACTTCTTCTGAGCCGTCCTGTTCACGGGGCACTCAGGCAGTGTCAGCGTATACAGGGCCAGGATGACACTCAGAGCACCCGACACCACATACTGCATGGATGTCTCCTGCATGGCCGCACCGCCGACCTTTACCAGATCCACGAACCACATGGAACAGATGAAGCCCACCGTACCCCATACCCTGATAGGCGGAAAGTCCTTCACCGGATCCAGGTCGGATTTCTCCAGTACGGTGTAGGACACCGAATTGGATATTGCTATCGTGGGCATGAAAAATGCGATACTGAGAGTATACAGACCGAAAAGGACTCCGAACTCCACGTCCGCTCCGGCTGACACCCCGTATATGCCGGCTCCTATCATGGCAGCTCCGGCCACCGCATGACACAGACCGAGCAGCCTCTGAGCCTGAATCCACTTGTCGGCTATGATGCCCATGATTGCAGGCATGAAGATGGACACAATACCCTGAACGGAATAGAACCATCCTATCCGGCTTCCGAAACCGGCCTCCGCAAGATAGCGGCCCTGGCTCGTCAGATACGCTCCCCACACTGCGAACTGCAGAAAACTGAGCAGAATCAACTTGAATTTCTGAACTTTCATATTTTATTATTTTTCAATCATCAAACCTCTTAACACCGCAGTATATCCATCGTTGGAGTCAGTCATCACCACACGGACCTCTTTCACCGGAGACAGCGGCTCAAAAGCCAGCTCTCCATGATAGAGCTCTCCGGCCCTGACAGCCTCACCGTCAGCCGTCACATACTCCACATAAGCATCAGTCACATAGAACATGCCTGAGGACGGAGCTCCGGAAGTGAATGTGATACGGCTGCACTCCACCGGTTCTTCCATAATAAATGACAGCGTGTCCCCGGCCTGCAGCACCCGTCCGGAATATCCGACTCCGTCCCGGCCTGAGAGACTCCGCTTGTTGCCGTCAGACAGCGGGAAATTGCTTTCTACAGTCATCTTCGGATCCAGATAATCATACAATTCGATATTGGAGGCTCCCACGGCAATGCTGCTGAGGTCATCCGCAAAAAACGTAGCGAAACGGAAGTCCTCCGGTCTGTCCGTTAAAATATCCCCCCGGCACACCGGAGACGAGGCCGTCGGGGCCGTCCGGTCCATACTGTAGCGCACAACCGCAGAAGGATGAGGCGGCCGCACATGCAGCACCTGACCGTCAAAAGTCACTTCCGGCGGAGCCACACGGAACGCTATGCCCATACGGTACAGTCTCTGGAAATGCTCTTGGTAAAGTCTGCTCTCAAAATCCCCGAAACCACGGTTGGCCTTAGAGCTCCAGCCCACCTCGGCCAAAGCGCACAGACGCGGGAAATACTGATATTCCATCAGACGCGGCGGCCAGGCCATAAGCTCAGCCCACAGACCGGCCTGCACTCCGGCTATCAGAGAGCTGTCCGCAGGTGAGCCGACCAATATCTCATCTGGCTCAAGTGAGTAAGTCTTGGACAGAGGCACTATGCCGGCCCAGCTGTGTCCCCTCTCGGCGGGCGACTGTTTCATATCCAAATAGCAGTACTCGCCTATCTGCACCACTGTATTGTAACCCTTTTCCACCGACATACGTCCGCTCTCAACGCTTCTCCACGCATAGACGAGAGCGGAACTGTCATAGACAGCATCCGATATCACTATCTCGTCCCAGCCGGCCATCTTCTTGCCGCACTTGGAGAGTATGTCCTCCAGCTCATACACAAACCAGCTGTGCAGCTCCTCCGGCCCTTCCAGACCGTACAGTTGCATCAATGCCTGACAGCGGGGACAGTTGTTCCACGAGGTATGGTCCACCTCATCCCCTCCGATGTGTATATACTCCGACGGGAAAAGCGAGGCTATCTCCCTGAATATATTGGAGAGTATCCTGTAATTCTCCTTCCTGCCCACACAAAGCACATTGTCGGTCTCTCCGTTGACGCTTATATAAGGCACATCCATATCGCAGGCCATCTCCGGAAACACGCCGATAAGGGAACGGCTGTGCCCGGGCAGGTCTATCTCAGGGATAATCTCTATATGACGCTCAGCGGCATAGCTCACCACCCTGCGGATATCCTTCTGAGTATAATACCCGCCATAACGGTCATGTCCCTGGCCGTACGCGGCAGGAGTCACTTCTCCGTCCCCGCGCCAGGCCCCTTTCTCTGTAAGCTGCGGATACCTCTTTATCTCTATCCTCCAGCCGTTGTCATCGGCCAGATGCCAGTGAAACTTGTTGAGCTTGTGGTACGCCATCCAGTCCAGCAGGCTCAGGACATGCTCCACGTCGAAAAATGTCCTGGAGACATCCAGCATCGCTCCCCTATAGGCATAGCGCGGAGAGTCCTCGACAGTCACTCCGTCCAACGTCCAGCCGGTAAGTTCCGGACTGTCGCCGCCGTAGACAGCAGAAGGCATCATCTGAAGCAGGGTCTGGATGCCGTAGAATATCCCGGCACAGTCCGAAGCCTCTATAAGGACGCGGTCTTCCTTCACGTTCAGCCGGTAGGCCTCGCTCTCCATGCCCTCTGTCAGCATCAGGACGATGCCGTTGTAGACAGGGACTTCGTTGACAGGTATCTCAAAGGCGAAAATATTCTCCATATGCTCTTTCAAATACTCTCTCTCGAAAGTCATATCGTCGGAAGCGCATACCGAAAGGCCTTTCCGCATAACAAACGCGCCGTCCTCGGGACTGACGCTCAGAGGCTGCGGCACCAAATTGCTGTAGGTCTGTGCCGACAGGGCAACAGAAGCCGTCAGCACCATGCACAATGACAGTATTCTTTTCATAAGTCGATTATTATTTACAGTATCTCAAAAATATCCGTATCTCCCTCAATCCTGACACGCACCGCATCCGGACTCAGGCTGATGCTGCAATAAGGCTCTTCCGTACTGATGCGCCCTACGGCTGAGCCGTCTGCTGCATACTGGGTAACCGTCACCTCGGAACGAGGCCTGAGCAGCAGTACCTTGTCCACGGAGACCTGAGTACTGTCATCACGGACAATTCCGAACGACATCGCACCGTCCAGAGCGTAATACGTATAAGGATTGTTGTCAAAGGCATATACGGCCTTGTCCCTGTCCGGTGCCTGCAGGTCAAAGCCCAGACTGTCAGGCCTTACCGGGTTGACACTGAATGTACGGACAGCGGCCCAGTTGGTCTTGTCAGACTCAATCTTGCGCAGACGCACATATCTGGCGTCAATCCCGCGGCCCTGCCACTTTATCACATACTGCCTCTCCAGCGTGTCTGCAATCACAGGAAACCATATCTGTACGTCCTTGGAAGCCTCCAGGACAGTCCTGTCGAAATAGTCCACATCGTCCACCGAATTGCGGCCCTGAAGTATATCTATCTCCCTAAGGCCCCTTACCAGGCCGAGATCGACACCTATCCAGTCACCGGTCTGCTGGGCATATGCTGAGGTATAGAACGTAGTAGAGTCATCATCGAACATGAGCTTTCCGGACACTGTCCCCGAGTTGGCAAACGAACCCATAGCCGTGTAGGAATATGGACTGCGGCCGGCCACCCGACGGTAAAATGCTGCCGCCATACCGTCCATAGCCCTCTCACAGAACGGATTGAGCTTCAATGAGCCGGATTTGTGCGCCTCATAGGCAGCTTTCTCCTCAGGGCTCATCAGATTGGCTGTATAGGCTGACCAGAAAGCGGCATCATCTCCGCTCTCAAACACCTTAATCAGCTCAAGAGTCCGTATGCCCCTGGCACCCAGCTTGCCGAACTCATCCAGCCAGGGAGAAAGCTCGCGCATAAGGGCTTCGTTGGAACAGTTCACGGCCATCTCTTCCGGAGCGGCCTCTACCCTGCGGAACTCCTCCAGCAGAGCGTCGTACTGTTCCGGAGTATAGTCATCGAAATCAAAGACCTCAGTCTCCCATGACTCGTTGCGGCGGTAGCCCGACTCAGTGTCGCAGGAGTGTATGGCAAATGTTCGGTATGCCTCCCTGGCCTCCTCTCCGGCCATCACTCCCAGTCCACGTTCCCAATTGGCCATCGGATCGTAGTCACCGATGTTCCAGGTATAGTCCGCCACGCCATACAGAGCCAGTTTGGAAGCCTCGGCATGCTCCATGGGGTTGCTTACAAGACCGCAGAGGTCATCGGAGGTCAAAGACCGGTCCAGACCGCAGGCAGGTCCCTGCATGACTATGTGGCGGCAGTAGTCCGTCACCGGAAAGTTCCACCAGTACAGGGCCGGGCGCTGTATTCTGGAGCCCACCCACTCCAGAGTGGACGGAGTCAGGTCGCTGCACACATAGTCCCCTGTCCAGAACACTCTTACGGATGAGTCCAGCTCACGGCCATAAACTGCCAGACTGCCACGCTCGGTGGGATTGGCCCAGGAGCGGTTATAGTCGGTAGGACAGATGATCAGCGGAGCCACATCCCCCTTTGCCTTGACGAACTCCTCATTCAGACGATTGAGCAGCTCCACCTGACGATAAGGATTGGCCCCGTCTCCTGAAATGTCATCGAAAAATATGGCGAATGCCCTGCCCCCCAAGGCATACATGCTCTCGAACTTGGCGACGAGGTTGCCATAGTCCTCCTCGTTCCACCTTATATCCTGTCCCGGATGTATCGCCCAGACGAAGTCCACGTAATTGGCCCGGCAAGCCTCCACCAGTTCCTTTATCTCAGCGGCCTCGTTCTCCGGATAAGGCTTTCTCCAGTTCGGAGAGCTGTGATACGGGTCGTCTTTCGGACCATAAATGTAGGTATTCATCTTATACCTGCCGTAGAAGTCTATCAGGGACAACCTTGCCTCATGCGACCATGGAGTACCGTAAAATCCCTCGACCACACCCCTTGCCGGAAGATCCGGCCAGTCATTGACCGTCATGCACGGCATATGCCCGTCCCCGGCCTGAGCCGCTATCTGACGCAGGGTCTGAAGCCCGTAGAAAACCCCACGCTCATCGTATCCAAGAACGGATATTTCCTTGCTGCCTATCGCAAGCAGGTAAGCGCCGGAGACAGCCCTGACTCCTGCCCTGACAGCCTTTTTCTCCCCGAAATCAACCGTAAGACCGACCGCTTTCTTATCACCTGTGGGCAGAAAACCGGCAGCCTCCCGGAACAGCCCCGACTTGTCCATTAGCCTTACTCCTGCGGAAATATCCACAGTCCCTTCCTCCGGAAGCATCACCACCTCATGAGGTGTCGGGTTGACAACAGGCACATCGCACGTAGTCTCCCCAGCTTCCGACCGTAGACAGGCGACCGTCACCATCACTGCCGCCATAACTATTGTTCCTAACTTGTTTCTCATACTGATTCGTTAAATTCATGCAAAGATAAAAAGCCGTTCCGATTTTCACTACATTCACACCGTGAAATTAACAGAACCTGCACACTTTAGTCACATTGGCGCCAGTCTTGCGGACATACGCACGGACAGTGTCATGTCCTCGCCGGCAGTTTCCCGACAGGCGGGAGACAGCAACTGTTGCCGTACAGATAATATTCTATCCGTAAAAGTTTGGAATAATTAAAAAATTTGCACTAATTTGCTGCAAATTCTAAATAATTTAAATGCAATTATGAACACAGCATTGACGTACAACATCAATCCTCTGGTGAGTGCCATCGGCAAGATGCCCGATGAGTTCACAAAGGATGACATAATCAATTTCATCACAGCCAACGACATCCGTGTCGTGAACTTCCGCTACATCGCGGGAGACGGCAGGCTGAAGACCCTCAACTTCCCGGTCAGCAGCCTTCAGTATCTGGACCTGATCCTCTCGTTCGGAGAGAGAGTTGACGGCTCCAGTCTGTTTTCCTATATCGAGGCCGGCTCAAGCGACCTCTATGTCATTCCCCGCTTCTCGACAGCCTACATCGACCCATTCGCCGAGATACCCACACTCGGCATGCTCTGCTCCTACTTCACCAAGGACGGACTGCCGCTGGAGAGTTCTCCTGAGTACACCCTCCGCAAGGCCCACGAGGAGTTCAAGAAGACCACAGGCTACACCTTCGAGGCCATGGGCGAACTGGAGTTCTACGTCATCTACGACGATGACAACTGCTTCCCGTCAGAGAACCAGCGCGGATATCATGAGTCCACCCCTTTCACAAAGGTAGAGGCTTTCCGCACAGAGGCGATGAAACTCATCTCTCAGGTCGGCGGCAACATCAAGTACGCCCACTCCGAGGTAGGCAACTTCACCCTGGACGGCAAGGTGTACGAGCAGAATGAGATCGAGTTCCTCGTATCGCCCGTAGAATCGGCGGCAGACCAGCTGGTGATGGCCAAATGGATTCTCCGCACCCTGGCATGGCAGTACGGCTTCGACATCACATTCGCACCCAAGATCACCGAGGGCAAGGCCGGAAGCGGACTGCATTTCCATACCCGCATCATGAACGGGGAGCACTCAGTGATGCTCAAGGACGGACATCTCTCCGACGAGGCACGCAAGGCCATCGCCGGCTATATGACCTGCGCGTCATCCCTTACCGCTTTCGGAAATGCAAACCCTACCTCATACTTCCGTCTGGTACCTCATCAGGAGGCTCCAACCAGCATCTGCTGGGGTGACCGCAACCGTTCCGTACTCGTGCGCGTACCCCTCGGCTGGACAGGAAAGAGCGACATGTCCGCCATCGCCAACGGCCTGCCCCAGAATCCCGACATCGTGATGCCCGACAAGCAGACTGTAGAGCTGCGCTCAGGTGACGGTTCCGCGGATATACACCTGATGCTGGCCGGCCTTGTGACAGCAGCCCGTATCGGATTCGAGCTGCCCAATGCCTTGGAGATTGCCGAGAAGACATACGTCGATGTCAATATACACGATGCCAAGAACGCCGCCATACTCAACTCTCTGGCCCAGCTGCCCACGTCATGCGCCGAGTCAGCTGACGAGCTGGATAAGAACAGAGCCCTTTATGAGGCCAAAGGCGTGTTCTCAAAGAGCATGATAGACGGCCGCATCGCCATGCTCCGTGCCTACAACGACGCCAATATCCGCGAAGAGGTCAAGCTCGACAAGGGCCTTATGATGGAGCTCGTAAGACGCTACTATCATTGCGGCTAAACCAGTTACACCTAACATATAATAGAAGTGGCCGGGCAGGATTGGCTCTGTCCGGCCTCTTCTCATTTCAAGGGCCGCTGATGCGGCTTTTGCGCGTTATCGGCTGCTGTGAGACGCTACGAACTCCTCAATCGGGAATTCTGACGCGGGTGTCATGTCCTCTTTGGACAGATTGATAAGTTCCCTATACACCGGACCGTATTTTTCGTTCTCGTCATAGCATACTCCGATTATAGTTCCAGGCGTATCAAAATCTGCAAAGAATCCATCGTATTCGTCATACTGAATACCCACATAACCCTCGACAAGACGAGTGATAAGTTCTCCGTCACTATGCATATCCGGATCAGAAAAATCAAACCAATTCTCAAACGCCCAGTAAAATCCCGCTGCTTCTTCCGGAGCGATGACCCTCATCGGCATATATATCCTACCCACTCCATACATGGAAGTAAACCATTCCTCTACTATAGGATATTCATCCGAATACATTGCAATCACCTCGTCAATATCAAATGCAGGGCCCCATTCTATATCGAACTGCAACTCAGATCCCTGAACCGACTCTGTAGTGAAAGGGATTACCTGAAGTTCTGTCGTCGCCTTTCCTGCATCAAACCCGAAAACAAAACAGATATAGTCCGTTCCTGATGTCAGATTCCAGAAACCAGCATCATAATCCCCGCTTTGAACATTTCTGGACACATCATATGAATCTCCGGTAAGCACTTCCAAGATCTCGTCGTTGGTCTTACCGGCCCAGTTTGCCGCAAGGTCTGCCCCGATTACATATGGATCGTCATTTGTAGTCGTAACGTGGAACTCGGCTGAATTTGTCGTAATGTTGGTGACAGTAACATTCAGCTCATTGTCGGACGGAGTCACGTCCTCAGTCTTAAAATACTCCCAGAAAAGGCCCGAGAGCACTTCCATATCGGTATTTATCCCATACACAAAGAGCACGTATTCCTTGTCGGCCTCAAGATTGTCGAACTGCCCGTCAGTCAGGTCACCTTGCTCAATCAGCTGAGAAATATAATCCGAGACATTTATGCCGATGTAATCGGACCAACCCTGCAAGTAGTCCAGCTGCTCCTGAATAAAACGATCGGGGGTTTCCTCTGGTGTAAAAAGATCCCAATAAGTCAGCCTGCTGCACCTGTCCGGAATATAGGTCATCTCCTTGTCAGAAGGTATCACCTCATACGAACAGCTGTTATAAGTCACGTCCTTGATGGTTATTTCAAAAGACGGGGCCGGGGGTACGGGTGACGCTTCCTGGGCTACTGTGAACTCACATGTCACATCCATATATGTAACGACTACATCAGCAGTCCTCACACTATCCGACTCATTGGCAGCTACCAAAAAAGTCACTGCATTGCCGGCGTCCATAAATCCATAGACCCAGGATTCCCCGCATGATGCGCGTACAGATGCCGTGTCCACAGGGTTCTCCAATGTATAAAGCATTTGATACTGACCGCCCTCATTTGAAACGGACATTTCCGTAGAAGAAAGTTCGAATTTCAAAGGCCCGGTTTCCCTTCCGTTGTCTTTATTACAAGAGAACAACAGAAATAAAATGGCCAGCAACGGCCATACTGTAAAAAATTTTCTCATTGTGTAAAATATTATGGTTGACGCAAATGTAGCCATATTCCACCGGCCGGTAAAAAAAACGGCATGTAAAAATATCTCAATTCGGCAATTTGACAATTTGCCATTCAGGGCATCCCGATATCCGCTTCAATGCCCCTTTGTTCTTTTTTGCATCTGTCGCATTTTTGCATATCTTTGCATGATATGAATATCTCTTTTTTCAAGACACCGAGCCACCGCGTCTTCCATTACGAGCCCCGCTACTGGGATGAGAGAAAGGAAAGACGTGAGCAAGTCAGACAGGACGCCCTTAGGGAAAAGGCCCTGAGAGAGGGCAGGGAATGGAAAGACGAAAGCTATCAGCCAGGAAAATACATAAAAGGGAAGCTGCAGGAGCAGGCCCGCAACAACAGGAAAGGCTCCCTCAACAAGAACCTGACCCGTATAATAGGACTGGTATCTGTCGCCATTTTCTTCGCATTTCTCATTTATTTTGCCAAATACTTCACAGTATTTCTGGAGTCTATGAGATAGTTGCAGCATGCTGAGGATTCTACCTTCAAACATATCGAATCTGATTGCTGCCGGAGAGGTCGTACAGAGGCCCGCGTCCGCTGTCAAGGAGCTGCTTGAGAACGCAGTAGATGCCGGAGCCGGCAATATCGGCGTCTTCATTGAAGACTCCGGGAAAACACTTATCCAAGTCATCGATGACGGCTGCGGCATGACACCGGAGGAAGCCAGGCTGTGTTTCGAGCGGCACGCCACTTCCAAAATCTCGGAAGCCTCCGACCTGTCCTCAATCATGACATACGGTTTCAGGGGCGAGGCCCTGCCGTCAATAGCGGCCGTGGCTGAAGTCACTCTCAGAACCCGCAAAAAGGGCTCCGATACCGGTTCCGAGACCGTCTTCACCCCATCGGGATTCTCCGGGCAGGAGGAGGCAGCCATGCCCGAGGGCACCAATATCGCGGTAAGAAACATCTTCTACAGCCTGCCGGCCAGAAGGAAATTCCTCAAGTCCGACAGCACCGAGTTCCGGCAGATAGTCTCGGAATTCTCCCACGTGGCCCTGTGCCGTCCCGAAATCAGCGTCAGACTGGTCCATAACGGCAAGGACATATACAACCTCAAAAAAGCCAACACCTTAAAGCAAAGAATACTGGAGATAGAGGGAAAGGACATGGTGAAAGAGCTGATAGATGTACGGACTTCCACCAGAATCATCAATATCTCCGGATTCATCGGCAATCCTTCGGATGCGCGTAAAAGCGCCGGCAACCAGTTCTTCTTCGTCAACGGCCGATACTTCCGCTCCTCATATTTCCACAAGGCAGTCATGAAGGCCTATGACAAACTGATTCCGGAAGGAGCATATCCGTCATACTACATCTTCTTCGAGACCACCCCGGAGAATGTTGACGTCAACATACATCCAGCGAAGACTGAGGTAAAATTCGAGAACGAGACCGAGATATTCGAGATTCTTACCGCCGCCGTGAAAGAATCCCTGGGACGTAACTCATTCATACCTACTATTGATTTCGACCACGACACCCTCCCGGATATCCCTGCTCCGTCACGTTTCAACTATACGGGAAGCTACAGCCGCCCTCAACCAGCCAGACCGCAGCATATCCCCTATGAGACCATTCTGCCGGACACAAGTCCTTCCAGACACTACTCCGCAATCGAGTCTGCGGAAAGACCGTCCGCTGCTGTAAACGGCTACGGTGAAATCTTCGAGGACAGCGGCACATCCTCTTCCGGCAGCGGCATACTGCAGATATCCGGAAGATACCTGGTCACGACACTCCGCTCCGGCATGATGATAGTGGACATACGGAGGGCCAGAGAGAGGATTCTATACGAAAAATACCTCCGGCAGCTGGACAACTCAACCCCCATCTCGCACCAGGTGCTGTTTCCCTGCGTGATACAGCTTTCTCCGGAAAGACACTCCCTGCTGACAGAGAACACGGAACAGCTCAGGCTGCTGGGATTCGACATTGAGCCGCAAGAGGGGAACACCATATCCGTAAACGGTCTTCCGGAAGAGTTCGGCACTGATGAAAGCTCAGTAAGGACAGCCATCGACAACCTGCTCGCCTCCCTTATGGAGACCGGTTCGATAGATCTTATAAGGGCTGACAACAGGGAAGTCATGGCCCGCAGGCTGGCAGGAGCAGCTGCCGCATCAGCCGGAAACGGCAGGCTTTCTGCAGACGAGGCACGACTTTTGGTAGATACATTGTTCTCCTGTGCGGAGCCGGAGACTTCGCCAGGAGGCAAAAGATGCATGTCAGTACTTACTGAAGAAGATATAGAAAGAATTTTATGAACAATTACGGATATTACCGCCCAGGACTGCCGTTTGTAGTCAAGAACCTTATTATCATCAACGCGATAGTGTTTGTGGCAACTCTGTTCGCCCAGCAGTTCATGTATCAGACATTCTCGCTGTTCTATTTCACATCTCCGTTCTTCAAGCCGTTCCAGCTGATAACCTACATGTTCATGCACGGCGGCTTCTGGCACATATTCTTCAATATGTTCTCGCTGTACATGTTCGGAAGCGTACTGGAGAACTATTGGGGAGGAAAGAAATTTTTCCTGTACTATATGGTCTGCGGCATAGGTGCGGGACTCATCAACGAGCTGGTAATGTACCTGCAGATTGCTTTCGCAGAGACTCCGGGCCTTGTAGAAGCCGCCATCAACAGAGTACCTACCGTGGGGGCCTCCGGCGCCATATACGGTCTGCTGCTGGCCTACGGAATGATGTTCCCAAACAACGTACTACAGTTCATATTTCCACCTATCGCCCTTAAGGCCAAATGGATGGTCATCATCTTCGGAGCCATCGAACTGCTCTCAGGCCTCTCCGGCACAAACAGCGGCGTAGCCCACTTCGCCCATCTCGGAGGCATGATCTTCGGCCTTATAATGATTCTTTACTGGAAGAAAAAGAACCGGTTGTACTCCTGATGAGCAAGGGGAAAACGACATTTCTCAGCATATCCTACAAGGTAGTCGCGACAGTATTCTGCCTGTTGCTCTACCTGAGCTACGCATCGGTACTGATTGATCCGGCGGTCCTGCCGATAGCCGGTTTCTTCGGACTTTACTTTATACCCGTACTGCTGCTCAACATCCTGCTTCTTATCATCGCCCTTTTCAGAAAGTCCTCTGCCGCATGGATATCCCTTGCGGCCATAGCGCCGGCATTTGCCTTCGCCGGCTCATTCTTCCGTATAGGCGGACATGAACCGGATAACACGGACACCGACGGTATTAAAGTCCTGACCTGGAACGTGGGAGGTTTCAGGGCCGGAGACGGTACTCCCCAACAGAACCTGGAGGATGTCGTCTCGCTGATTGAGACCGAGATGCCGCAGATAGTGTCCTTTCAGGAGTTCCGGGTCCGGGACACTGCGTCTATTCCTGAACTATTCCCCGGATACCGGTACCGCACGCATCATTTCTACCGCCTGCGCAACGGAGATTTCGTCGGGAACGTGACACTGAGCACACTGCCCATGAGAGAAAGCGGGCACATCTATTTTCCCCGAAGCACAAACATGGCGCTGTATGCGGACATGGAACTGTCCGACCACATATTCCGTCTGTACAACGTGCATCTGGAGTCCAACAACATCTCCATCGTATCCATCATAAAGAAAATCGGACGAGGATATGACGAGTTCTCGCACGAATTTGCACAGGCTCACGAAAAAGTCAAAAAATCTTCCACCCGCAGAGGCAGTCAGGTACGGGCTTTGCTTGACAATATTTCGGAGAGCGGATTGCCGGCAGTCATCTGCGGAGATGTCAATGACACTCCGGTATCCTACTGTTTCCGCAGCCTCCGGAGCGGACGCAAGGACACATTCCGGGAAGCGGGCAGAGGCTTCGGGGCCACCTATCGCATACTCTGGCCACTTCTGAGGATTGACTACGCATTTGTTCCTGAAAACGCAGATGTGCTTGAGCACAGGACACTACGCCTGGACTGCTCAGACCATTATCCGGTAATAACAGAGATAAACATGAATGAAAAATGCAAGAACAATGATACAGAAAGAACAGATTGAAAAGGCAGTTGCCGTACTCAAGGCCGGCGGTGTCATTCTCTACCCCACTGACACCATCTGGGGTATCGGTTGTGATGCCACAAACGAGGCGGCGGTAGAAAAAGTCTTCTCGCTCAAGCAGAGATCCGACTCCAAGAGCCTGATTATCCTGGCCGGAGACATGAACATGGTGGGCCGCTATGTCCGGGAGATTCCCGAGATGGCCGTCACCGTCGAGTCCCTGAGCGACAAGCCCCTGACCATCATCTACCCGGAGGGTATCAACCTGGCCTCCAACGTAACGGCGGAGGACGGCAGCATTGCCATCAGGATTCCGAAGAGCGAGTATTGCCTTGAGCTGCTCCGCGCCTTCCGCAAGCCCATCGTCTCCACATCGGCCAATGTCTCAGGCACATCAGCTCCGAAGAGATACGCTGATATCACCGATGACATCAAGACCGCAGTGGACTTCACCGTTGATCCTTCCTGCGAGCAGAACGCCACCGGCAAGGCATCTTCCATCATCAAGCTCGGCCTGCACAACGAAGTACAGGTCATCCGGGAATAGTCCCTGCCTGTCCGCATAATCGGTTTGCGCAAAAAATTTTTGTATTTTCCAAAAATTATATACCTTTGCGCTCCGATTCCACTGAGCTATGGTGTAATGGCAGCACGACAGATTCTGGCTCTGTAAATCTAGGTTCGACTCCTGGTAGCTCAACAAAATGATGGCGAGATAGCTCAGCTGGTTAGAGCGCATGATTCATAATCATGAGGTCCCCAGTTCAATCCTGGGTCTCGCTACTCTCCAAAAACACTGAGGACGAAGCACTTGCAATCAAAATGCAGGTGCTTTTTGTGTATATGGGCCTACGGCTCATCCAACTCATCAGAGAGGCAGCAGCGAACTTCCCCGACAAATCCCTTATCGTCACACCGAGAATAGACCAGTCAGAACAGACATCTCTGATTTACCCCTCAGACCCTACAATGACAAGGGAATCAACTGGCTCCAGTCCCACCATTACAGGCATCTCGAATACTCACAGGAGATAGAGAGTGTTTTGTCGTTGCAGTCCCAGTAAAACACACAAGGCAGTTCCATATAAAGGACAAGGCGAAGCCGTAATATTGTCCGGATAAAATGCAAACAATCCGGCAATACAACGGTTTGCATAAAATCTGCTATATTTGCAATGAGAATAAAAGATACACATTATGACACAGATGATACTGAACATAGAAAATCCGGACATTATTCCCAGTCTCCGCAAGGTTCTCGGGCAGATTAAGGGCGTGACCGTTGAGAAGACAGTAAGAACAGAAGATTCGGAAGACAGCAAGGAGGCAGTTCTTGAAAGCATAGCCACTGCATATAATGAGGTGATGGAAGCACGTAGGACAGGCAGAAAGTTACCGTCTCTTGATTCCCTCATAGAAGAACTGAAAGCGCAATAATATGGTTATCATCTCCTATACACAAGAGTTTAGGAAACAGGCTAAGCGACTGGCGAAAAATACAGGTCACTTGCGGATGATTTGGAGGCATTTGTAAACGAGCTGTCTCAGAATCCCAATATGGGTAAAGACCTTGGAAACGGAGTGCGTAAAATAAGAATGGCCGTAAAGAAATGCGTTGTCTCTATTGATTTTCAGCAAAATATAACCGATTTTTGGCGAAAATTTGAAACGCAATATTCCACGAGTGTCAAAAACATTTTCTATCTTTGTACTGTTATCGCAGGATAACGGACATATAAGATGAAAGTGTTTAGCTTTTATCCTTGCTTCGAAATCTAAAAAATCTGTAGACTTTTTTATTCCTCTATCTCAGACACACTTTTGGGAACAGTATCTCGCTCACCTATAAAAAATAGGTAAAAAATGAGCAAAAAAGCAGCGGTCGGGCTCTCATTTTCCGGAGCATTGTCGGCCACCATTCA
>ERZ779889.1991-NODE-1991-length-18046-cov-2.481074_pt1 | contig 18046 bp, 29 predicted proteins | sample MGYA00511030_ERZ779889 | MGnify/ENA primary metagenome ERZ779889 (study PRJEB29588, sample SAMEA2160616) | human gut metagenome | biome: human gut; feature: human-associated habitat; material: faeces | place: Denmark | collected 2008/2010 ...
GTGCGGCTTGCAGGTGTCATTTGTCCGGAAAGAAGATACAGCCAAAAAGCTGCTGGAAATCTTTTACTATTACTATCGGAACTACGAAAGAGCGGTTGCACCGCTGCGAAAGGAGCAAAAACAATGATAAACAAGGTAATTTTAATGGGTCGGTTGTGTGCAGACCCGGAACTCAGAAACACACAAAGCGGCATTGCTGTTTGCCGTTTTCGGATTGCCGTCAATCGGCAGTACAGCAAAAACAGCGACCAGAAAGCGGATTTTATCAACATCGTCAGCTGGCGGCAGCAAGCGGAATTTGTCAGCCGGTATTTCCGTAAAGGGTCGATGATTATCGTAGAGGGCAAGCTGCAGAACGCAGATTACACGGACAGCAACGGGGTGAAACATTATGCTATGGACGTGCAAGCGGACAATGTGACTTTCGGAGAATCAAAGAATGCTCAGAACGCCACGCAGAGCGATTATAACAGCCAACCGCAAAACTACCAACCCACACCGCAAACGGCTTACAGTGAGCCGCAGACGCAGCCCTATAGCAACCCGATGCAGGATGTTGTCAATCAGTCGCAAAATGTCGTACATACCTATGAGGCGGATGTCAAAAATGCTGGTAAGTCAACGCCGGAAATTGACCTCGACGACCTTAGCGACTTCCAAACGATTCTCGGCGATGGTGACGTACCATTCTAAGAAAAGAGGTGATGGCGGATGCTGGAAAGCGGTTATATCAAGCTATATCGGTCACTTTTAAACTGGGAGTGGTACGATGACATCAACACAAAAACGGTCTTCCTGCATCTGCTGTTGACCGTCAATATAGCAAAAAGGCAATGGCACGGAATCACTGTCCCTTGTGGCAGTCGGGTTTCTAGCTATACCGTTTTAGCGAAAGAAACGAGGCTGACAGAAAGACAAGTACGAACGGCAATCAGTCACCTTGAAACGACAGGGGAATTGACAAGGTACAAATACCCGAATTTTACCGTATTTGCTATAAATAATTACGATAAGTATCAGTTGTTGACAGACGAAACGACAGGGCAGCGACAAGGCAACGACAATGCGGCGACAGGGCAGCGACAACAGAATAAGAAGATAGAAGAAGATAAAGAAGATATCTATCTATCTATCTTAGATGCAGAAAGCCAAAATTTTCCTCCAACGCTGGAAGAAATCCAGCTATTTGCAGAGCAAGAGAGAATCCGGATTGACGTGCAAAAGTTTTATGACTATTACACGGAAAGAGATTGGAAGACGAAAAACGGGAATTTTATCCGAAACTGGAAAAAGACCCTGCAATATTGGGGCAAAACAGAGGGAACGCCACACAAAGGAAAGAAACAACAAGACCCACCAGTATCAGAAAATGCAGCGGCTTATGCAAGCCTGATTTTAAACTTGGATGAGCCGATGTAACAAGAGAGGGATGACTATGCCAAAAAAATATTCCGAGCAATTTAAAATGCAAGTTGCCTATGATTACTTTGTAGACCGCTGCTCGGTCAATGCGTTATGTGACAAATACAAACTTACTGTTCACACAGTTCGATATTTTTACAAGAATCGGCGTGGAGAATATCGGGATGCAATCTTTCGGAACTGGAAGGACGAAGAAAAGCGGCTGCGCCGTGCGGTATCTGATTACCTAAGCGGCGGATCAGCCGAAGAAGTCGCACAGGAATACAATATCTGCACGCAATGGCTTTTAAAGCTGGTTGATATGCGTTTCGATTCGTATTTGATAGAGCCACCAAAATTCACAGCAGAGGAACTTGCGAAGCCAAAAGCTTTTGTCTGTGTGAATGACATGACACAGGAAATCTTAAAACTGGATGTGCAGCACTGTCCGCTGTATGGCATTCGAGACGCAACAACCGGAAAATGGTTGCAGCGGCTTGATAACAATGGAAACATGCATCCATTGTTATATTCGACGGTGTACGAAGCAAACGAAAAATTATCGCAGATACGAAAGATACGGGGGTTGCACAACGTCGGAGCAATCGAGCTAAAAACACAGTGGTACGGATGGAAACATGAAAGAGATGGTGAATCATGCTGAATCTCAAAAAAATAGACAACATAACCTATAAGCAGATTGATATCATGAAGCATACAATAGGCTTTAACCGTGGTAGGATAAGAGGTACAAAGTACCGCAGATATGCCCCTTATCGAAACTACTTTGATGCAGATCCGGCAGACATAGCGAGCATTGAGAGCCTTGTCGAAATCGGGCTTATGAAAGAGTATAGAAAAAATTGGTTTGCAGTAACCGATGATGGCAGAGAATTTTTGGAACTTGTCACAGGCGTAACTATCCTTGAGGAGGAAACATGAGCAAAATCAACGCCACGCAAATCCTACCAATTGCCATGATACTGCTGGATGTTGGTGCAGCAGTGGTTTGTTTGTGGCATAAAGACCACAGACGGGCGGTTTATTGGTTGGCTGCGGCGGTTTTAAATGTCACCGTTACATTTTGAGAGGGAGTGCGAAAATGAAAAAACTAATTGAACATCTGATGCCCTGTACAATTTGTGGGGCTGTGCCGAAAATCAATGACATTTACGACATAGATCCGGAAAAAGCAGAACACTGCTACAAGCTGTTTTGCTCTGAAAATGGGGTACACAACAGCACCGGAGAATGGTTTGCAAACAAGTACAAGGCTTGTCAGGACTGGAACAGACGGCAGCAAGCTCTTGGAGAAACGATAGGAACACTTGGCAACAGGCTGAAACCTTGTCCGTTCTGCGGACGGAAAATGCAGTTTCATAACGATGTGCAGATAGGCAGGGACGGAAAGCGGAGAAATTATTTGTATTTCCTGCATGAAGATTACGACATAAATAAAGAGGAATCCTGCATTCTGGATGATATTTGTATGCCGTTTTCGATTGGAGCAGGCGATGCATGCCTTGAATCAGGCTGTATCGGCGAATATGCAACAAGATGGAACAAACGTGCTTACGATGAAAATCCAATGCATGAAATCAAACAGACGTTGCTTGGAACGATTCAGCCGCTGGAACGAACCGTGGAACTGCTCGAACAGCGAAACAAGGAACTGGAGCAGGAGAACCAGAAGCTGAAGCAAATGCTGAAAAAAGTAGCAGATGATGCAAAAGGGCTTTTTATGGGATTTACGGGATATAATCCGTATGAAAAACGTTTAAAACACGAAGACTGTGAAGCACGTGAATACTGTGACTACTGCGACAGGGATTGTGATTGTGACGGACAATGCAAATGGCGGTATGAGGATGATGTGGAAAAGTTATTGAAAGAAGCGAAAGAATCTGAATGAAAGAGAAAGGAAATATTGAAATGATGCGTGAGATTTTATTTAGGGGTAAACGTAAGGATAACGGCGAGTGGGTTGATGGCAATTTGCGGCAGGACAAAGACACTGGTGCGAGTTATATATCAGGTTGGAATTACTATACCAATTATGCAGGGCTTGAGCGTGAACCGTTTGAAGACGAGGTTGTCCTCAAAACGGTTGGACAGTATATAGGGCTGAACGACAATAACGGCAGAAAAATTTTTGAGGGAGACATCGTTGAATGTTTTGACGAAAGAATAAACGCTAAGTTCTATGCTGCCGTTGAATTTGGTAACCCGAACGGGGAATACAATTGGGGCTATCAATTGAATTTTATCTCAGGGGACAGACTTAATTTAGATATTTTGTGTTGGGCTGAAGCGGAAGAAACTGGGGCATATATCAGGGTTATCGGAAACATCTATGATACTGAAACAAGCCAAAGTGAAACGGAGGAATCAAAATGAACGACATCGAAAAGAAACTGGAAACTCTGAAAGCGGAATTTTTGGGGAAGCTGGAAGCGTTGCGGAAAAAGGCAGAGGCACAGAAGAGACAGGAAGAGTGGGCGGAGTGCTCAGAAAAAGACAGGAAGAGTGGAAGCCGGAAGTTGAAGAAAAATATTTTTATATCGGCAACACTCTTGAAACCGGAAAGTATTTTAATGGGGGTTATCCTGTAGATGATAAACTTATTACAGTAGGCAACTGTTTCCGCACAAAAGAGCGTGCTGAACAAGTCGCGGAGAAAATACGGTTGCTGTTACGGTTGGAGCAGCTGCATGATATGCTCTGTCCGGATTATGTGCCGGACTGGGAAAATGAAAAAGATAAGTTTTGTCTCTGCTACCACCATGAGGGAAAGCAATGGAGCGTGGAAAGCTGGCTTTTTTTTGAAAGTCAAGGATTTGTGTGGTTTGATACTTTTGAGAACGCCGAAAAAGCAGCGGAAATCCTAAACAAGGAACTGGAGAAATCTAAATGAAGAACCCAGCTTTACAGCGGAAAAACCTGTACAACAAGCACGAGGTTGAACACAGTCACAAAATGGCAATTTATCAGGGGATGGCGATGGTGTTTGTGACGCTGGAATGGCACTATGGATGGAAACAGAAACGGCTGAACAGACTATTTGAGAATCTACAGTCCATCGCTGAAATACCACCCATCTTTGGTAAAGCACCGGACGCACTGGAACAAATGCAGCATTTCAAGCAGGATTACCAGATTGATTTTACAAAGATTCGACTGAAAACAAAGGAGAAATGAGGATGACAAAAGAAGACCTGAAACAATGCAACGCAAAATGGAAAGAACTGCATCAAATCGAAACGCTGGTGCAAACACTTCGAGCGGATGCACGCAGCACAAAGGCGGTTTGTTATAACCATGAGCCAAAGAGCAAGGGCGAGGCAACCGCAGCGGTACAGACGTACGTGGAACGGCTGGAAGAACTATCAAACCGATATGAACAAGTAAAAGAGAACCTGATGAAAGATGTCCAGCGAGTAGAACAAGGAATCGCCGAACTGCCGCCGGATTTACGGGTATTAATGCGGTATCGGTACATCATGGGCTTTAGCTGGGAGAAAATCGCAGAAACAATGCACATTTCTGTTGGAACATTTCATAACTGGCACAGAAAAGCGTTGAATTTGCTAAAATTGAATTGAATTGAAATGCCAACCTGTGCTATAATAGTAACATCGAAAAATGAAATCCGGATGGGAGAACTTCCTGTCCGGATTTTTTATACCTGAAAAACGGAGGGAGGGAGATGAAACAAAATGAAACAAAAACGGAACGTAACATCATAGATGCACGCATGGCAATTGCCGCGGAATTGCTTGCAAATCCGGACTTCTCCGGCACGAAAGAAGAGATTGCAAGAGAAGCCGGTGTTTCACGGGCTACGCTCTACCGCTGGTTGAGGAATCCGGACTTTGTTGCGTTGGTGAATCAGTTGGTTGCTCAGTACGCAGATGCAGAACTTGCAATGGTTTGGAAATCGCTCTGCAAACAGATACAAGCCGGAAATCTACAGGCAATCCGCTTATACTTTGAATTGCGAGAACGTGGCAAACAGACCGCATCCAATCAGTTGCAAGACCAAACATCCAAACTTTATGAAACATTAGGAGCAGACGATGAAACCAATTACGAAACTTTCGCCGAAGCAGAAACTGGTGCTGAAATGGGCACATCTGACCAAGTTCAAAAATCGGAAAGCAATCATCTGTGACGGGTCAGTGCGTTCCGGCAAAACCGTTTCTATGATTCTGGGCTTTGTACATTGGGCGATGCGATTTTTTGACGGGAAAAATTTCGGCATCTGCGGAAAGACCATCAGCAGCACAGAACGCAATATCATCCTGCCGCTGCTGAATATGCCAGACATTACCGACTATTATTCTTTACAATACATCCGTGGGGAAAATAAGCGAATTATCATCCGAAGCGGAAGCCACACCAATACATTCTTCATCTTCGGCGGTAAAGACGAAAGCAGTTATACACTGGTACAGGGCATCACATTAAGTGGTGTCCTTTTTGATGAAGTGGCATTGATGCCGAAGTCCTTTGTGGATCAGGCAGTTGCAAGAACGCTGTCAGAGCCAGAAGCCCGATATTGGTTCAACTGCAATCCGGAATCGGCGGAACATTGGTTCTATAAAGAGTGGATTTGCAACACCCGTCAGAAAAAGGCGTTGCACTTACATTTCACGATGCAGGACAACCCCATTCTGTCGCCAGAGCAAATTGCAGATGCAGAACGGTTGTATACCGGAGTCTTTTATAATCGCTATATCAAAGGGCTGTGGTGCGTTGCAGAAGGGCTGATTTACCCGATGTTTGACAAGACGGTGCATGTCAAATCTTTGCCGCATCCGCAGGGCGAATGGTATGTTTCTGTTGACTACGGCACACTAAACGCTTTTTCTGCGGGGCTGTGGTGCTATGATGGAACAACCGCCTATCGGGTCGCTGAGTATTATTACAGCGGCAGAGAACAGAAGCGACAGCGTACCAATACCCAATATTTGCAGAGTATTCAACAGCTGACCACCGGGAAATCCATTTCGGCGGTGATTGTCGACCCGTCCGCTGCCAGCTTTATTGCAGAACTGCGGCAGGCAGGCTTTTTGGTGCGAAAAGGAAAAAATGATGTGGTCGAGGGCATCCGGCGAACGGCGGCTGCTCTGGAACAAGGAAAGCTGCTGTTTTCGCCGGATTGCAAAAACAGCTTTCGGGAGTTCGCCCTTTATCGCTGGGACGAATCCAGCAGCCAAGACCGCCCCATTAAAGAAAATGACCATGCGATGGATGACATCCGTTATTTTGTATCCACCATCCTGCGAGAACAGCCAAAGCCGACCAGAATCGGAAAATTTTAACCGGAAAGAAGGGACACAATGTACCGAAGACCGTTTTATTATATTCAGTCGCCGGAAAAACCGCTGACCATCGAAAAGCTGCAATACTGGTTACAGCAACACACAGTGGACTGCAAACGGCTGCAATATCTGAAAGATTTGTACGAGGGACGGCACCCCATTCAGCTGCAGCCAAAGAAAGAACCGTGGAAGCCGGACAACCGCATTATCTGCAACTTTGCAAAATACATTGTCGATACCTTCAACGGCTATTTTATCGGGATTCCTGTCAAAACCATGCACCCAGATGCAGCCGTTGCAGAAACATTGGAAGCCATTCAGCAGTACAATGACCAAGACGACAGCAACTATGAACTTGCAAAATATTGCAGCATTTACGGGAACGGGTTTGAATTGCTTTACACAGACGAAACCGCCCACATCTGCACAACCTATCTTTCCCCGCTGGAATGCTTTGTTGTCTATGATGATTCCGTTGCAAGAAAACCTTTGTACGGGGTGCGATACTACCGGACAACGGATAACATCCTGATGGGCAGTGTTTACAGCCAAACGGAAGAAATTCCGTTCTCAGATGCGGGGGACGGACTGCGGTTTGATGACCCGAAGCCGCATTACTTCGGCGGCGTTCCGCTGATTGAATATATTGAAAATGAAGAGCGGCAGGGAGCATTTGAACAGGTGGAAAGTGCTATCACGGCGTATGAAAAGGCAATCTCAGAAAAAGCCAACGATGTGGATTACTTTGCGGATGCGTATTTGCTGCTGATGGGGCTGCAGGTGGACGAAGAAAATCTGCATACCATTCGCAGCGACCGTGTGATTCACGTGCCGCCGATGGATGCGGACGATATAAACGCCATTCGGGTCGAATTCCTGCAAAAGCCTGCCGCGGACGCTACGCAGGAAAACTTGCTGAACCGGCTGGAAGACCAGATTTTTGCACAGTCCATGGTTGCAAATATTTCGGATGAATCCTTCGGCAGCAGTTCCGGCACGGCGTTGGCGTACAAACTACAGCCGATGAAAAACCAAGCAGCTGCAAAAAGCCGAAAGTTTGCCAGTGCCATGAATCAGCGTTGGCGACTGATTGCCGCCCATCCAGCCAGCAAACTGGCGACTGATGACTGGATGCAAATTACTTACCGCTTTACGCAAAACGCCCCGAAGAACCTGCTGGAGGAAGCCCAGACTGCTGCACAGATGGCAGGGATCACATCCAAGGAAACACAGCTTTCTGTCATTTCTGCGGTGGATGACCCACAGACAGAACTGGAGAAAATCGACTTGGAGAACGGCGGTGAGGCGGCGGATGCGTTACAGGCGGAGCGGGTGACAGGCGATGCAGAGTGATACCTACTGGAGCAAGCGGCTGCAAGAATTGGATGCCTCTTTAAGCAAAGACGAAAAGCAGCTCTTCTCGGAGTTATCAAAATACTATGAACAGGAATATGCAGCACTGGACAAAGAAATCGCAGCGTACTATGCAAAATATGGTGAAGAGAATGTGATTGCCTTCCGAACATTGCTGCTAGAATTACCGGATGCAGACAAGCAACTGCTGCTGCAAAACATGGATGAATTTGCAAAGCAATATCCAGAGTTTGCCGAACTGCTCCCCGTTCGGGAAAGCATTTACAAACTGAACCGCTTGGAAGGCTTACAAACTTCCAGCGTGTTGCAGCAGTTGAAAATCGGAGCGATTGAGCAAACGAAATTTCGAGAACACTTTGAGAAACAGGCGTTGAAATATGCAAACTATGCAGCGGAGCAGTTGGGATTCGGGACGAATTTTTACCGGATTGACAGCGAGATGCTGCAAGTTGTGATTGGGAATCCTTGGTGCAATGGCAAAGATTTTTCTGAGCGAATCTGGGCAAACCGAGAAGCCTTAGCACAGACTTTACAAAACGAGATTGCAAACGGTCTGATTCGTGGCGAAGATTACAAAACCATGGCACGAGTTTTGCATCAGAAGTTTGAAAATACATCGCAGAAGCAAGCAGAACGGCTGGTTTTTACAGAAGATACGTACTTATCCAATGAAGCGAAAATTCGACCATTTGAACGGAATGCAGCTTATACGCATTATGAATATCTCTGCGTAGAAGACCATCGAACATGTGAAACTTGCCGTGCGTTGAGTGGACAGACATTTGAAATCAGCAAACGGAATGCCGGCTTGAATTTCCCACCGATGCACCCTTGGTGCAGATGTACCGTTATGCCGGTGGTCGAGGATTTGGCGACGATAAAGAGACGGTTGAACGCCGATTCTGGAAGTGGAAAATCAGATGCAATTTTATTGACAGATACGCAGAAAGATAGTATAATAAAAACAGATGAAAGATTTGAGATTCATCCAGATAAAATAAAAAAGTTTTTGTTGAAACCAGGTGCGAAGCATTCAAAAGAATTTTTTGATGTTGGCTATACACCTGATGATTATGAGTTGCTTTTCGATGACATCGCATTGAATTTCAATATGGAAACAGCTTTTGCACGCATAGAAAAGCCAGATGGTTCTATTGATTTTTGTATGTATATGGATTTGGGAGTAACAAAAAAGAGAAATTTTAAAGTAGTTTGGAAAAAAGATAATTCAGAAAGTAAGCCACGATTGATTACAGCTCATCGAGAAGGGAAAAAACATGTTTGAATTATTTGAAAAAGTTTTAATAAAAGAAAAGAATATTCCTGGCACAATTGTGGACATTACAACGATAAAAGGTAAGAAAACAATTACAGTTGAAAGCGATATAGAAGGAAAACAAGAAGGCGGTTATGGCGAGCGTTTTCCTTTGTTTACATGCTATGAAAATCAACTGCAACGCTTAACCACAAACAAGAAGTAAAATTTTGAGGTGATTATATGGCGAAAGATGATATGGAAATTATCATGTACAAAATTCTCAAGTATCTATATGAGTGCCTGAAATCCGGAAGAAAAACATCGATTGCAGATGTTGCATGGGAATGTCGCCTGTTCCATATTACAAGAACATACTGGCTTGTAATTATGCGAGAATTGATTGAATCCGGATATGTTTCTGGCATTCAGTACATTGCCGCAAAGGATATGGAACAGATTTTAGAAGTCGGTACGTTTTCAATTACGAAAGCAGGCAGAGAATATTTGTCCCAAAACGGCATGATGCAGAAAGCAAAGGAATTTCTTGGGAAACCATTTGAGATTTTTCTTGGTGCTGTAATTGGAAGACTATAAGAACAGAATATTTACAAAAAAGAATCATTTTTATAAAAGCATCTCAATGAGGTGCTTTTTTCATGCCCTGAGGAGGAATTACAATGGCAGAAACAAAAAATAGTTTGACGTTTGGCGAGGCTTTAGAAGCGATGAAAGCTGGAAAGAAAGTTGCAAGAAAAGGGTGGAACGGCAAAGGAATGTATCTTTACCTCGCAGATGGAAAGCTTTTAACGGAAGAAATCGGGGATGGAAGCTATCCGTTTACTGATACTGTTGTTATGAAAACGGCAGATAATAAGTATTGTATTGGTTGGCTTGCAAGTCAGACCGATATGCTGGCAGAGGACTGGCACATTGTAGAGTAATCACCGCCCCGACCATGGGCAAAAACTGGCGGAGGGACGGAAACCAAGAACAAACAAGCCTGTGGGTACGGCGTTCTTTCTATCAACAAATCAGCATCTGAGAAATCAGGTGCTTTTTTCATACCCGAAAACAGAAAGGAGCAATCTTATGCAGCTTCTCTTTTTTCATGCGAACTACTGCCCACCCTGCAAGCAAATGCAGCCGGTGGCAGAGCAATATGCAGCCCAGACCGGCATTCCGTTGTACACCTTCCGATCAGATGATGTGTACGGCGGAAATGCCATGGCACGGCAGCACCATGTGAAACGCCTTCCCTGCTTGATTCTTCTGGATGATGATGGCAGAGAACAGGCTAGAACCGAAGCCGTCCAAACGCTGGAAGGGTTGCGGAAGGTATTTGAAAGGAGTGAATCATAATGGCAGACAGTACAGAACAGGTTACAACAACCGAAACGCCTGTTACGCCGACAGAACCGGCAACGGAGCCTTCTACTTTGACCGCAGAAGCGGTTTCGCAGATGATTGCGGAAGCGTTCCAAGGCTTTGAGCAGCGGCAGTCAGAAGCAAAGAAACTATCAGAAATGACCGACCAGCAGCGAGCAGAAACGGAGCGGGATTCCTACAAGCAGCAGCTCCATGCCCTGCAAAAGCAGGTGGAAGCGGCACAGATGCAGAAAACCGCACGGGAAATGCTATCCGAAAAAGGCATTCATTTGCCGGATTCTCTGGTAGCTGCCGTGGTTGCAGAGGACGCAAAGACCACCAAAACACAGGTGGAAGCTTTTGCAACGCTGTTTACAGAAGCGGTAGAAAACGCCGTCAAGGAACGCTTAAAGGGCGAACCGCCCAAGACCGGAGCGTCAGGACGCATGACGAAAGAACAGATTTTCGCCATTCCTGATGAAGGAAAACGGTTACAGGCGATTCGGGACAACATGAATTTATTTGAGTAAAGGAGTTAATTTATTATGGCAGTACAAGCAAATACCAATTTGACCACCGATTTTGCCAAGGCACAGTCGATTGATTTTACCAATCGCTTTGTCGATGGCATCCAGAAATTGCAGGAACTTCTCGGCATTACCAGACGTACGGCAATGGCGAACGGTTCTATCATCAAAGTATACAAAAACAAGGTAACCATGGCGAATGGAGACGTTGCAGAAGGCGACTTGATTCCGCTGTCCAAGGTGGAAGTAGAGCTGGCAAATACCTATGAACTGGCTTACAAGAAGTACCGGAAGGCAGTAACGCTGGAAGCCATCCAACGCAGCGGCTTTGACCTTGCGGTTTCGCAGGCAGACAATGAGTTGTTGAAACAGATTCAGAGCAACATTCGCTCCTCTTTGGTGACGTTTTTGGCAACTGGTACTGGTACAGCAACCGGCACTGGCTTTCAAGCCGCCGTAGCAGATGCTTGGGGAAAGTTGCAGGTACTCTTTGAGAATGATGCAACCGATGGCGTGATTGTGATTGCAAATCCGCAGGATATTTCAAAATATCTTGGGGAGCAGACCAACATTACCACGCAGACTGCTTTTGGCATGACGTATTTCCAGACATTTTTGGATGTCAAAGTCATGTCTAACTCCAGTGTTCCGGCAGGAACATTCTATGCAACCGTTGCCGATAACCTGAATCTGGCATATCCGGCAATCTCCGGTGGGGAAATCAACAAGGCATTCAGCTTTACAACAGATGCAACGGGACTGGTTGGCATTACCCACACCGCAGATTATACGCGTGCAAACTATGAGACCACGATTTTAACGGGGTCTGTACTGTTTGCAGAACGGCTGGATGGTGTCATTGTTGGCACGATTGCGACTGGAGCGTAAGCATGACACTGCTGGAGCGGGTACAGATTCGCTTGCAGGATGAACCGAAAGCGGAGAACACACCGCAACTGCTGGAACTTTGCGATATTGCAAGCTTGCGAATCTGCTTGCGAGTGCGAGAAACAACGCTGCCGGAAATGTTAGAACCGATTGCAGCGGAAGTCGTGGTCAAGCTGTTTCGACGTTGGAATTATGAGGGCATTCGTTCTGAAGGAGCGGATACAATTTCCACTACGTTTGTGGAAGATGTTCTGGCGGAATACGAAGATGAGTTTACCGCTTATCGAGAAACCAAGGCGGCGGAAAACGGCAGCGGCACGGTTCATTTTTTGTGATAGGAGGCAGCAACCATGCACTATTTCCCCATTCATCTCTTAAAAGCCATCCAGACCGGAACAGATATTTTAGGCAATCCTATTACTACATTACAAGAGCCTTGTGCAGCTTGTAATGGGTATACAGGACGATTCACAGAATGGACGGCAGAGGATGCGGAGCTAGTCGGGCGAGATGTTACCCAAACGCAGCGAAAACTGTTGACAGATGCTCCGCTGGCACGCTGTAAAGAAGCAGATGTGGTGCGTGCTGGTTCGGAAGACTATCGGATTACTTCCATCAAAGATTTGCATGGGCGGTGGCGGATGTTGTATCTGGAACGATGGTATCAAACCCTCCCAGAACGGAGATGCACAACGTGAAAATCAAAATCATTCTAAACGGAACAGAAGAGTTAGTTGCTGCACTGGAGCAAAAATCAAAATCGGATTTCGTTGCAGTTTGTAACCGAACCGTTGGCTTGTTGACACGGGAAGCAACGAGAAACACGCCTGCTGATACAGGAAAGCTGCGGCAGAGCATCCGAACTGAATTGCCGAAAGAATCGGATACTACCATCAATGGAGCGGTCGGCTACACGCTGCACTATGCACCCCATGTAGAATATGGGCATCGGCAGCAGCCGGGACGATTCGTTCCACAGATTGGGAAACGACTGAAAGCCTCCTATGTTCCGGGGCAACGGTTTTTGCAGCGTTCTGTAGAAGCCGTTCGCCCTCAATTTGAACAGATGCTAAAAGATGAGCTAAAGGAGGACTGAGGTCAGAATGATGCTGCGAAAAGCCGGCTTTGCGGAGATTGCCGCTGCTGTGCTGCAAAATCTCCGGAAAAATACCGGTTATGCTTGTTATGATGCTGTGGAGAAGGACACCCCTTCTCCATTTCTATTTGTAGAGATGGTCGGAAAACGGGATGCTTCCAGTAAAACGATGTTCAAGGAAATTTTTACCGTACAGATTCATGCGATTGCAACACCGAGCGATGCCAGAACAGAAATTTACAGCATGATACAGTCGGTAGAAGAATCGTTGACGGAATCCATCATGCTTCCGGACGGAATTACACTGGTGCTGCAAACAGAAACCGGTGTGCAGTCTTTGCAGCAGGACGAAACAAACGAATATCATGCCGTGATTTCCTATGAAATCATGGTGAGTTATGGATTGAAATGTAAGATTTAGGAGGAAATACGATGTCAAGTTATGATAACAATTTTTACTGTGATTTTTCAGAAGATGCGGCAAAAGCCGGGAAGGACATTCTGCTTTGCATCTACAACGCAGACGGTTCTAAGCTGCTTGCAATTTCAGGGCAGCAGAATTTAACCATTAACCGCAGTGCTGACACGGTGGAAGTGTCCAGCAAAGACACAAAAGGCGGCTGGAAAAAACAGATTCCCGGCATGAAAGAATGGTCGATTGACAACGATGGTATTTACATTCTGAATGCAGAATCGCACAAGCTGCTCGGGCAATATTTTGAGAACGGCGATATGGTCTGCTTGAAGGTCATTGATGCCAAGGAGAAAAAGCCGCTGTTTGGCGGTCTGGCTTGCATTACAGACTATTCGCTGGAAGCTCCATACGATGACAGCATGACCTATTCTTTGAGCTTTTCTGGCAACGGTGCTTTAACAGACTTAACAAATCTCTCCACGGAAGATGCTACAAAGGTAACGGATATGCCGGAAGATTTGACAACGGAATAAGGAGGAACTTATGCAAACCTATTTTATCAAAGACAAAGAATATCACTTGCATTACACCATCGGCAGAATGGAGCAGTTGGAAAAGATACTTGGAAATGCCATTACTGGCGTGATGGTTTCCATCACAAATGGAAAATATCCAACCATTTCCGAACTCTGCACGCTGTTTGCTTACGGCTTTTCAGATGACCGAGGGGACTATGCTCCTATCAAGAAGGCTCTGGAATTTGCCCAGCAGCAGGTACAGGATGTTGGATATGGTACACTGTTTACAGCAACGCTGGAACAGATTCAGGAGGACTGCGGTTTTTTATTCCGGTAAGGCTGGTGGAATGGGAATATTTTCCGACCAGTAAAGAAAAGCCTGACCTAGAAGCGGAACAGTTCCGAAAAAGCCAAGATTTCGCTTTTTTTGCGGTACAATTCGGCTATTCCAAAGCAGATTACAACGCCCTGACCGAAACGGAACGGGCGTTGATTTTAAAAGCGTATGAAAACAAAGTCGTAGCAGATACCAACCTTTTGGCAGGTGCGGTTCTAAATGCAGTTTCCAATGCGTTCCGGAAAAAGGGTAAAAAGCCGCAGAAGCTCTGGAAAAAGCAGCCGAAGCATACCAACAAAGAACGACAGCAACAGCTCGCGCAGCAGGTTCTGGAAGCCGATGCAGCACAAGGAACGGCATGGGTAGAAGCGATTTACAAAGCAAACGGGCGGAAACGAAAGAAGGTGTCGTGATTGGAGTTTTATGGTATCGAGGAACGAAAAACCGGAATTCGGTGGATTCAATCCCATCAATTACAATATATCAGTGCAGAACAGCCTTATGCAGAAGCGAACGTTGGCATCTACACTGGAAGAACCAATGGTGGCTATGGATTGGGGCTATATTGGACGGATTTTTCTGCCACTGCCCCAGAAGTAGAATCATTTACCGTAGATATTCCAGGGCGAAACGGGTTACTGGATTATTCTGAAGCTTTGACTGGCTCTCCGGTTTACAAGAATGCAACGCTATCTGCAACATTTGTGGCAGCTTGTACGATGGCAGAATGGCACAAGCTCTATCAAAACATCCGGCAAGAGTTGCACGGGCAAGTTTGTACCATTGTTGCAGACAGCAATTCCAGCTATGCCTATCGTGGACGCTGCACCGTAGATTCCACCATGGAAGATGCCAAGCATGCTGTTTTCACCATTTCCGCCGATATAGAGCCGTATTGCTATGATAATTTTCCATTGCAAAAGGGATTCCTTTGGGATGCGACCGATTTTTCCGGAAGCCTTCCGGATGCACTGACACTGAGCGAATCTGGAGAAATTACAGAAACACTGTATGCTCCGAATGGCAGGGTTGGTGGACTTTATGGAGAGGTTACAGTCATTGCAGAATTTCCTTGCACGGTAACCATCAACGGAACTGCTAAAGAAATCGAAGAAGCAAACGGGAAAGCGGTGTTTTCTATCAGCTCTTATTTACAGCACAACAGCAGCGTGACGGTTACAATCACCGGAGGCACTGCCGGAAGCCAAATTGCAATTCTATGCAGATGCAGGAGGTTGTTATAATGTATACAGCCTATTACTTTCCATTTGAAAATTGCAGGGACGGAATTATTCCGAGATTGCCACTGTTTGACCCGAAGAATGGCTATTTTCTGAAAGATGCGGTTTTGAAAACGAGTGCAACCAAAGCAGGCAAATTTACTTTTACCATCCCAGTAGACGATGAACGAGTACTACAGGTTTTACAGTGCTGGGTTACTGTCGTATCTGATAATGTGCGGCGGCACGATGAAGACACTGTGGGTGAAAATGTGATATGGGTTGGACGACCGACACAAGTAGAGCGAGATTTGTATGGGAATCGAACATACACCTGCGAAGGCGTTCTGGGAATGCTAAATGATACGGTATGCGTTGCAAAGCCATATCCCTCTATTTATAACAGTATCCCAGATTTTATCAATTTTCTTGTATTCTCCCTCTGGACGGATTATCAATGCTATACAGCAGCAGTAGATGCAAACACAGACGCAAGCACCGTGTTCCGAAACGGAACATGGTACAGCTATGACGGCAAAAAAATTCTCTACAAAGAAACGAAAATTCCAGAAGGTGCTAAAGTTTGCGTCCCGCAGGTGGACTACAATAACGGATATTATCTGAGTAGCGTGGTCTATGAAGATTCTGCCTGCAAAACAAAAGTTTTGAAACCAGATGGCAACGGATTTTACTACATAGACAACATTTCTTTTGTACGATATTGGACACAAGCAGAAACAGCAATGGAGCTATTACAGTCTCGAATTATCGACTATTTTGGCGGCAATTTTCAAGCAGAAGTTGTAGACCCATACACGCAAAAAGAACCACTGACAGACGTTCTGCACACTGGCTGCATTCGGTACGCTTATCGAGACCCAAGCAATCATACAATTAAGACACAAAAGCTGGAACTTGGCGGCAATATCACAGATGTTTCTTCTTCTTATATAGCAGAAGATTTTTATACTGGAATTGTTCCAGTGTCGAGTTCTAATGCGGATAACACTACTGGAGAATCGGACGCTACGGAAACAATGATTTATCCAGAGGTGACGGAATCCGACTTCGATAGTGATGGCAACCGAAAAATAGATATAAAGCCATACGCAGCATTCAGTTTTTATGATGGAAATGATACGGAAATTACACCGAGCAATCTCGTTGTTTGGTTCACCGGCGGGAAGTTCGGAGATTATTATATGTCAAATCGTGAATATCCAGCATCACGAGCTTTCAATCAATATTTGCTGAACAAATACGGACCAATTGTCCGAAAAGTGAACTTCTCGTTTAGCGAGAATAACCCAGATAAATATACCAAACGAGAAGCCGTGGTTGCCCATGTACTGGCGTTGGAAGAACCCAAAGCAACTTTTTCCGTATCCGCAGTAGATTTGGGACTAGTGGAAGATGGTGTGGAGTGCTTGCAGGCTGGTTTTCAAGTGGAAGTGGTTTATACGCCACTTGGGATTGACGAACGGATGACGATTGAAGAATTGGAAATCCATCTGGATGACCCAACGCAGTGCAAGGTAACACTGAACGGCTCTTTGGATTCGATTGCAAAAATAGTAGCGAGGGGGTGAGTGTATGGCAGATTATACGCTGTCTGCGAAAATTACAGCGGACATCAAAGGTTTTGTAAGCAATATCAATACCGTAACAAAAAAAGCGGAAAGCATGGCAGAAAAGCTTAGCAGCAGCATGCAACCTGTGAAAACGGCAGCAGCATCCGCAAAGGAAGATATTGCCGCTCTTGCTGATGGATTTCAACAATGGACAGCAGCATCTCCTACTATTCAAAAAATAAAAACGCAAATAGAGCAGATGATGCAAGCATTCCAAAACAGTGCTGCCGGAACTGCTTTGCAAAATCTGGAAACGAAAATGAAAGAGCTGATTTCGCCAATTCAGTCTGCTGCATCTCAGATGAAGTCACTAGCAGAAGCGGCAAAAGATAAGGCTCTTGGAATCTTATCTTCAACAGCAGAAAAGGCGAAAACGGGAATAGAAGCTCTCAAAAATTCCATTCAGCGAACGGTTTCTGAATCCAAGGCATTCCAGACTATTTCAGCAGAAATTAACGCCATTAAGCCGTTTGCATCTGCGGTAGCCGGAACTGTAGAACACGTGTTCCAATCCGCATTTTCTGCAATTCAATCAGCGGCTTCTAAAGTCCCTGATGCGATAAAAAGCATTGTTTCTACTGCCAAAAGCACATTAAATACCATCTCTGACCTTTCCGATAAGGCAAGTAAGGCGTTGGAATCTGTTGGAAAATCGGCAGAATCCATTGGCAGCGGATTGCAATCGGCTGGGG
>ERZ779889.1995-NODE-1995-length-18022-cov-4.550454_pt1 | contig 18022 bp, 18 predicted proteins | sample MGYA00511030_ERZ779889 | MGnify/ENA primary metagenome ERZ779889 (study PRJEB29588, sample SAMEA2160616) | human gut metagenome | biome: human gut; feature: human-associated habitat; material: faeces | place: Denmark | collected 2008/2010 ...
TGTGTGGCTGGTTATCAACGGTATGTACTGGATGGCTGCGGCCGCGGTGGCAGCCGTGCTGTTTCTGGTCTACAGGCTGGTTGTCCTGTATACCGGCAATGTCAGGAAGCTCAATTACCTGCTCAGCGCGTTCGAGAACGGAGACCTGACATTTCATTTCGCGGAGAACTCCTCATATCTTCAGGACCGGATCTTCAACATTCTGCTCAATCGGGTGCGGGACTTCGTTTCGGAGCAGCAGCGGTTGAGGAAGGATTGCGAGGCTTTTCATCAGGCGGTGGAGAGCCTGTCGCGCACCGGGCTTATGGGAGTCGCGCCGGGCGGTGAGGTCAGATGCGTCAATAGTGTTGTCAGGGAGATGTTCGGGGTCAATACTGTCGGCAATGTCGCTGATTTGGACCGGATTATGCCCGGAATGGCCTCGCGCTTGGAGGCATTGGAGGACGGAAGCTCTGTGGAACTGCCTGTGGGGTCGGAGCTCCGGCTGTTCAACGTGTCTGTGGAATGCCGGACAGTGATGGATGGACAGACGCCTGTGAGGGTGTATGTCTTTGAGGAGAAAGCGGATGAGGCCGCGGAGGCCCGGTCGCAGGAGAATGCCCAGTGGCAGAAAATGACCCGCATCATCTCGCACGAGGTGCTAAATACCATCACTCCGATAGTCTCCCTGAGCGATACACTGTTGGGTATGACCGAAGACCGCAATGTCCGCGAGGGGATAGAGGTCATCGGAGAGTCCGCCCGCGGTCTGTTGGGCTTTGTCAACGGTTACAGATCCTTGTCCCGCGTACCTGTGCCCAAGATACATCCGTTCAAGTTCAAGCCCATGCTGGATTACGTACTTCAGCCTCTGATGCCGGACATGGAGACGATAGGCGGTCGGGTTGACATCAGTCTGGATGATGACGGGATGGTCCTTTTTGCTGATGAGCAGCTTATGCGTCAGGTATTTGCCAATATTCTGAAAAATGCTGTCAATGCCCTGCGTGACCGTTTCGGGGACTCGCATCCGGGAGTGCCCGTAATCATTATAAGGGCTTTCGTCAACGCCTCTGACAATACCGAGATACACATATCCAACAACGGCTGGCCCATCCCTGATGCGGACGCGGAGCACATCTTTGACCCGTTCTTCACCACCCGCGCCGAGGGTACCGGTGTCGGTCTGGCACTCTCACGGCAGATTATGCGCGCCCATTCCGGCACCATCCGCCTCGACCGCTCCGTTCCCGGCCTCACCACATTTGTCCTGACTCTCTGACTCTTACCCGGTTCCGTCATTTTTGCCAAAACTGTAAAATAATGATACTCAAAGGGTAAAAGTATTTGGTCGGTATGCCGGTTTTGCATATATTTGCTTTGCAAAAGCACTTTGACACCCCGTAGTGCGGGGTCGGAGCAGTGTGTCTGTGCCGCGTAAGGTGTGTCTGTGCATTTGCAGGGTATATTTAATGACAGGTAGAATGTTTAACAATAAAGTGAAGGAGATATGAGTCGATATTTGGACCCTAAGGCCGACCTTACTTTCAAGAAGGTGTTCGGCGAACACAAGGATTTGGTGATCAGTTTTTTAAATGCATTGCTCCCTTTCGAGTCAGAAGAAGATGAGATCAGTGAGGTCATTAGTTCTGGGACATGGTCAGTACGTCACGTACTCTGATCAACGGTGCTATCCGTCGTGGCCTGCGTGAGGGTATGCAGAAGGGTATGGAAAAGGGCCTGGAGAAAGGAATGAAAAAAGGTATGGCGAAAGGCTTGCAAAAAGGGATGGAAGAAGGTTTGCAGCAGGGCATACAGCAGGGAATTGAAGAAGAACGTTTGAAGGTGGCAGCGAGGATGAGACAGTTGGGACTCTCTGAGGAAATCATATCTCAGACGGTTGGAGCTACGGAAGATAAATAGGAACTTTTCAAGAATCAGAGCAGGTCTCTTACGATATTGAGTGACTTGACCGGGACCAGCATTGCCGTGATATCCAAGGCACAAGCTACCGTAATTTTCAGAAGGAAGTGGGCTGCAGTCCTTCCAGATATAAGGAGATAGTCCGCAATATGGATAGAGTGCCTGAACGTGACGGTGAGTGATGGTAGGGTCCTGCGTATAAACTAAACCCCGGAGTTTGGAACAGTGGGAGCAATTTGTTATATATTTGCATCTTGAGAGAAAAGTTATTTTGTGATATGAAAAAGAACGAAGTGCTTGAATGTCTTAAGACAAGGCGCAGTGTGAGGGCTTACGAGCCGGATAAGGTGCCTTCCCGGGAACTTGTGGCCAAGGTGGTGGAGGCCGGGACTTTTGCTCCGACAGGTATGGGAAAGCAGTCCCCTGTGATTGTGGCCGTTATGGATAAGGCCGTGCGGAACCGTCTGTCTAAGATGAACGCCGATGTGCTGGGCTCTGCCTCCGACCCTTTTTATGGCGCGCCGGTGGTGCTGGTGGTGCTGGCGGACCGCAGCCGTCCGACATACTTGTACGACGGCTCGCTGGTGATGGGCAATCTGCTCAACGCCGCCCATGCGCTGGGGCTCGGCAGTTGCTGGATTCACCGGGCAAAGGAGGTTTTTGACTCGGAGGAGGGCCGTGAGCTTCTGAGGCAGTGGGGAATAGTAGGAGACTATGAGGGGATAGGCCACTGTGTCCTTGGCTACTCGAAGGACGGGCAGGAGCCTCAGGCGGCACCGCGCAAGTCGGATTACGTGCGCTATGTCTAAGGACCGGCGTAAATATTTTGATCAGCTGGCAGCAACCAGCCGGAAGTACTATGTGCCCTGGCTTTCCTCATATATGAGGATATGCGGGGGCATCAATGTTCTGGAGATAGGTTGCGGCGAGGGCGGTAATCTGCTGCCTTTTGCTCAGGCAGGCTGCCGGGTTCTCGGTGTGGATATGGCGGAGGGGAAAATACAGGCTGCTGAGCGTTTTTTTGCAGAAGAAGGTGCGGAGGGCCGTTTTATGGCCTCGGACATCTTTGCGGTCAAGGCTCTGGAGGGGCAGTTCGACCTGATAATCTGTCACGATGTGATAGAGCACATACAGGACAAGGAGGAGTTCATGCGCAGGGTGAGGCTGTATTTGCGTCCTCAGGGCCTGGCGTTCTTCGCTTTTCCGGCCTGGCAGATGCCCTTCGGCGGGCATCAGCAGAACTGCCGCAATAAGATGCTGTCGCATCTTCCTTATTTCCACCTTCTTCCGAAAGGCATGTACCGGTGGATACTCAATCGTGGAGGTGAGTCTCCGGAGGCTGTCAAGGAGCTGTTGGAGATCAAGCGGACGGCCACTTCCATAGAACTTTTTGAAAGGATAATACGGGAGGGCGGCTTCCGCAAAGTGGACAGGCACCTCTGGCTGATAAACCCTCATTATGAGGCGAAGTTCGGTCTGAGACCGCGCAGGCTCTTACGTCTTCCGGCAAGCATCCCCTGGTTGCGCAATTTCTACACCACTTCCTGTTTCTACCTTCTGCAGTAATCATAAATAGGGGTTGTTTTTGTGGGGAATATGAGTTAATTTTGGCTGTTGAATTTTAAAAAGCCACAGCACAATGTTCGCAAAAGAAGTTTATATTAACCGGAGAAGTGTCCTTAAGACCAAGGTGGGCTCCGGTATTCTTTTATTTTTGGGAACTGGAGAGGCGGCCGTCAACTATGCCGGCAATACCTACCGTTACCGCCAGGACAGTACCTTTAATTATTATTTCGGTCTGACCGACCCGGATCTGGCCGCGGTCATCGACCTGGAGTCCGGAGAAGAGATTATTTTCGGCAACGATGTCGATATCGATGATATCATCTGGATGGGACCACAGCCGCTGATCAGCGACAAGGCCGCTTCTGTGGGTGTCTCCAAGTCTTTCCCGTTCGCGGAGCTGGAAAAATATGTCTCCAAGGCCAAAGCGCAGGGACGGAAGGTACATTTCCTGCCCCCTTACCGTTACCGCAATATGATTCTGCTCAACCGGATGCTCGGAGTGCCGTTCGACAGGATGCGTGCAGAGGCTTCTGAGGAGTTCATCAAGGCGGTGGTGTCCATGAGGCTCATCAAGGAGCAGTGCGAGATAGAGGAGATAGACAAGGCCTGCAACATCGGCTACGCCATGCACTTTACGGCCATGAAGATGGCCCGTCTCGGTATGGTGGAGCAGCAGCTGGTGGGTGTGATGGAAGGTATTGCCGTCGCAGAGGGGCTGATGCCGTCGTTCCCGATTATCCTCTCTCAGCACGGTGAGACCCTGCACAACCACAACCACGACGGTATCCTGACAGACGGGAAACTGATAGTCATAGACGCAGGTGCGGAGTCCAATACCAATTACTGCTCGGATTTCACCAGGACTTTACCGTCTTCCGGTAAGTTCACCACAAAGCAGAAGGAGGTTTACGATATCGTCTCCGCCGCGAACAACCTGGCTCTCAGCATAGCCCGTCCCGGCATCACATATACGGAGGTACACCAGACCGTATCCCGTCTGATGGCCCAGGGCCTGATCAATCTCGGCATTCTCAAGGGAGATCCGGACGAGATAGTGGCAGCAGGGGCCCACTCGCTCTTCATGCCTCACGGTCTCGGCCACAATATGGGCATGGACGTACACGATATGGAGGACCTTGGCGAGAACTACGTCGGCTATGACGATACTTACAAGCGTTCTACGCAGTTCGGTCTCGGCTCGTTGCGTATGGGCAAGATGCTCGAGCCCGGTCATGTGGTTACCGACGAGCCCGGTATCTATTTCATCCCTGCCCTGATAGAGAAATGGAAGAAGGAGGGCATCAATACCCAATTTGTTAATTTCCCTCTGTTGGAGAAAGAGTATTACGATTTCGGCGGTATCCGTCTGGAGGACGACATCCTCATCACCGAGAAGGGATGCCGTCTGCTCGGCTCCAAGCGCCTTCCTATCACCACCGAGGATGTGGAGCGCGAGATGGCCGGTGACTCCCTGTAGTGTCATAGTATCGGCTAACGCAGCATAACAGAAGCAGCCGGGCTGTCGTCACGACACTCCGGCTGCTTTCATTTTCCGTCGAGCCATCTCTGCCCGCGTTTGGTCCTTAACCAGACATAGAAGATAATTGCTATTCCAAGAGCAACAATCATCGCTGTTAACAAAAGATCCATAACATCAGTATTTCATTATGTAGTAACTAATTGAGGCCAGTATGCAAGTCAGGCAGAATCCAATTATCACAAGCAGTCCTTGATTGTGAAGGCGCGTGTCTGTTATAAGTGAGATCACACCGGCAAGAAATACTGTCCCGAATGTCAGTTTTGCCAAGTCAAAAAAGAACTTGCCAAACATCTCGCGGCTGACCCTTCGCCTCTCTTTATCATCCCTTCTGCGTTCCTGCTCTTCTGCCCACTTACTCATGCCCGTTATCAATCTTGTTCCTTGCAAATGTATGTATTTTTCACAGGACTGCCAATAAAAACTGTCTGTCAGACAGAAAGTTTTTACGAAAGTGGTAAAACAGAAGCAGCCGGGCTGTCGTTACGACACTCCGGCTGCTTTGACTAATCATTAACCCTGTCCAATATATCTTCATGTTTCAGACATCAATTATTGCAGAGCAGGGCAGTATGTGACACAAATTTTATACAAATCTTATATCGAGAGGATATGCGAGATGTCGTACCACTTGGTGTTGATCTCGTTGTGACGGCTGCATGCTTCGGCGAAGGGCGTGAATACGGTCTCGTTCTGCATCTGGCCTACCATGACGTCAGAGCGGCCCTCAAGCAGCGCCTTTACAGCCTCGCAGCCCAGTACGCTGGCCAGTACGCGGTCGTTGCAGGGCGGGGAGCCGCCTCTCTGGATGTGCCCGAGAGTAGTGACGCGGGTCTCATAGTCAGGTATGCGCTCCTTGACCTTGGCGGCTATCTCCATTGCACTGCCCAGGTCGCCTCCTTCGGCCACAATGATGATGCCGGAGGTCTTGTTCTTGCGTCTCTCGAACTGGAGATATTCGCACAGGTTCTCGATGGTGGTGGGTATCTCCGGGATCAGAGTGGCCTCCGCTCCTGTCGCGATGGCCGTGTTGAGGGCGATAAAGCCGGCGTCGCGTCCCATTACCTCTACGAAGAACGCCAGGTTGTGGCTGTCAGCCGTGTCGCGCAGTTTGTCTATGGCCTGCACTGCCGTGTTGATGGCCGTATCGAATCCGATGGTGAAATCGGTGCCGTAGATGTCGTTGTCTATGGTGCCGGGCACTCCGACTATGGGGAGTCCGTACTCCTTGTATAATAGGTCGGCTCCGCGGAACGATCCATCGCCGCCGATAACTACCAGGCCGTCAATACCCAGTTCCCTGAGGTTTTTGTATGCCTTCTCTCTTACCAGTTTGTCCTTGAACTCGGGGAAACGGGATGATTTGAGTATCGTGCCTCCCTGAGAGATGATTTTGGAGACTGAGTGGGACTGCATGGGGATGAAGTTCTTGTTGACTATTCCTTCGTATCCCTGATAGAATCCGTAAACTTCCTTTCCGTTGAAAATGGCAGTTCTTACTACCGCTCTGATGGCTGCGTTCATACCCGGCGCGTCTCCTCCTGATGTCAGTACGCCGATTCGGTTGATTTTACTCTTGATTGCCATATTTATATTTCCTCAAAATGTTAAATTCCGCGCAAAGATATGGTTTTCTGTAATTATTTTTACTTTTGTCACTGTTTTTTAAGTTACAATAAGATTACAGAATGAAGATAGGAGACCTTGATCTCGGGGACAGACCCCTGCTGTTGGCGCCGATGGAGGATGTGACCGATCTTTCTTTCAGGTATGTCTGCAAGAAGTTCGGAGCGGACATGATGTATACAGAGTTCATCTCGTCTGACGGCCTTATCCGTGATGTCCCCGGTTCTCTGTATAAGCTGAGAATCTTTGACTATGAACGGCCTATTGGGATGCAGATATACGGCCACATACCGGAGGCGATGGTGGAGTCGGCCCTGAGGGTTGAGGCTGCTCGTCCCGATGTGATAGACATCAATTTCGGCTGTCCGGTCAATAAGATAGCCAGGCGCGGAGCGGGCTCGGGCATGATGCGCGAGCCGGACAAGATGGTGGAGATTACCCGCAGGGTGGTGGACGCTGTCAAGCTGCCTGTGACGGTCAAGACGCGACTGGGCTGGGATGAGGACAGCAAGATCATAGTAGAGCTGGCGGAGAGGCTGCAGGACGTAGGCATTAAGGCCATCACGATACACGGCCGGACCCGATGCCAGATGTACAAGGGCGAGGCGGACTGGACGCTGATAGGGGAGGTCAAGCGCAATCCGAGGATGAGGATACCGGTCATCGGCAACGGTGATATCAAGACGCCTCAGGATGCGGCCAATGCCTTTGAGCGGTATGGGGTGGACGGAGTCATGGTGGGACGCGCCAGTTTCGGGCATCCGTGGATCTTCCGGGAGATGAGGCACTATCTGGATACGGGGGAGCTTTTGCCTCCGATGAGCGTGACCGAACGGGTGGCTCTGGCGAAGGAGCATTTTGCCAAGTCACTGGAGTTCAAGGGAGATCGGACGGGAGTGCTGGAGATGCGCAGGCATCTGTCCTGCTATTTCAAGGGACTTCCGGACTTCAAGGAGACAAGGCTGCGCCTGGTGACCGAGAATGACCCGGCCAGGGTGCTTGAGATACTTGATTATATAGGTGAGCGCTGGGGCGGGATGGACGGAGCTACTCAATCTTCTCCCCAGTCCACGATTCTATGAGTGTCTTGCATGAGACGGCTCCTACTGGGATGGCTATGACGAGACTGCTGAAGATCCGCAGGAAACCGGAGTTCATGTGCAGCCATTCGCGGCAGACATAGGACACAAGTATGTACGTTATCACGGTAAGCGCGATGCAGATAGCCACGGCGGCTATTTTTCTTTGCAGAGAAATCTCAATCTTCTTCATATTGGTATGAGGTTAATAGGTTTGTGCCCCAAATATAGTGATTTTTCCGCCTCGCTATAAGGGTCAGTTTCAATTTTTCTCACAGAAAATTAAAATGTTTCCAACACTCTAAGTTTTGCAACGTTGAAAATTTTGTATATCTTTGCACCCCCTTATAATAGGGGGATTGCAACAAATTTTAATGTATTAACTTAAAAATCAACACAGTGGACACATTAAGCTACAAAACAGTGTCGGCTAACCCGAACATGATCGAGAAGAAATGGGTAGTGGTTGATGCAACAGACCAGATCGTGGGCCGCCTTGCTTCCAAAGTGGCAATCATGCTGCGTGGCAAGAACAAGGTGTACTACTCTCCGAACATGGACTGCGGTGATTATGTCATCATAATCAACGCCGAGAAAGTCCGTTTCACCGGAAAGAAGCTCACCGATAAGGTCTATGTACGTCACACCGGTTATCCCGGAGGTCAGCGTTTCGCTACCCCCAAGGAACTTCTCGCCCGCAAGCCGGAAGCCGTAGTTAGGGAGGCCATCCGCAAGATGCTCCCCAAGACCCGCCTGGGTGCGCAGATGTACAGGAACCTTCATGTATATGCAGGTCCCGAGCATCCTCATCAGGCTCAATCTCCAGTATTAATCAACATTAACGAACAAAAGTAAACAGAGCATGGAAGTAATCAACGCCCTTGGAAGACGTAAATCTGCTGTCGCTCGCGTTTATGTGACTACAGGCAAAGGCAACATCACCATCAACGGCCGAACCCTTGAAGAGTATTTCAAGGAGGAGACCCTCCGTTATATCGTGAGACAGCCTCTGAATGTGACTGAGACTCTGGCCGATTTCGACATCAAAGTCAATCTTGACGGCGGTGGCATCAAAGGCCAGGCCGAGGCACTCCGCCTTGCCATATCCCGCGCACTTTGCGAGATCAACAAGGAGGCCTATCGTCCGGTTCTGAAATCCAACGGTTTCCTCACCCGCGACGCCCGCGAGGTCGAGAGAAAGAAACCCGGACAGCCCGGTGCACGTAGACGCTTCCAGTTCAGCAAACGTTAGTATTTACGTAAGAACACTAAGATGCACAGTCAGGATTCAAAACAGAAAGACCCGGTTGTTTGCGGTTACTTCCCGTTTGTCCTGCTGCGAGAAATTTGGAAGACCGGCAGTATGGCCGCTACTTCGAGATTAACAAAGAGAACTCTTGTATAACACAGAGACAAAATTTAACAAAACAATGCCCAGAACAAATTTCCAAGATTTACTTGATGCAGGTGTTCACTTCGGTCACCTGAAGAGAAAATGGAATCCCAAAATGGCTCCTTACATTTTCATGGAGAAAAACGGAATCCATATAATAGACCTGCATAAGACTGTTGTCAAGATAGACGAGGCCGCGAACGTGATGAAGCAGCTCGCCCGTGCGGGTCGCCGTATCCTTTTCGTGGCTACCAAGAAACAGGCTAAGGACATCGTGGCAGAATATGCCCAGAGTGTCAATATGCCTTACGTGACAGAGAGATGGCCCGGTGGAATGCTTACCAATTTCCCCACCATCCGTAAAGCTGTCAAGAAGATGCACACCATCGATGAGATGATGACCAACGGTACCTTTGAGACCCTTGCAAAGCGTGAGCGTCTCCAGATTACCCGTCAGAGAGCCAAGCTCGAGAAGAACCTCGGTTCCATCGCTGACCTCAACCGTCTTCCCGCAGCCCTTTTCGTAGTGGACGTACAGAAAGAGATGAACGCTGTCAAGGAGGCCAACCGTCTCAATATCCCGGTTATCGCAGTTGTTGATACATGTTGCGATCCCACACCTATTGATTATGTGATTCCCGGTAACGATGACGCTGCCAAGTCAGTATCAGTTATCCTCGATGCTCTTTGCGGAGCCATCAAGGAGGGACTGGAAGAGAGAAAGCTCGAGAAGGACAAGGAGGATGAGGCCCGCGAGGCTGACAATGCCGCTTCCGGCAAGAAGATGCGTCCCCGCAAGGGTGCTGCTCCCAAGGCAGAGGCCGCGGCTCCTGCAGCTGAGCCTGTGGCAGAGGAGGCTTCCGCAGCTCCAGCTGAGCCTGCAGAAGAAAAGGAGTAATTTAAAATAAGGTAACCATGGAAATTAAAGCAATAGACGTTCAGAAGCTCCGCAAGATGACCGGAGCCGGTATGATGGACTGCAAGAAGGCTCTCGTAGAGGCCAACGGTGACTATGAGAGAGCAAAGGAGATTATCCGTGAGAAAGGCAAGCTCGTGGCTGCCAAGAGAGCTGACCGCGAGACTTCCGAGGGTGCTGTCGTCGCCAAGGTGGACGGCGGCAAGGGTATCCTCCTGTGCCTCGGCTGCGAGACAGACTTCGTGGCCAAGAACGAGGAGTTTCAGGCTCTTGCAAATGCCATCGCTGATGCAGCCATCAAGGCTATGCCCGCCGATATGGATGCTCTTAAGGCCTGCACTATCGCCGACGGCCGTACAGTAGAGGCCGCCATCACAGAGCAGATCGGCAAGACCGGTGAGAAACACTCCCTCGTGGCTTACGAGAAAGTAGAGGCTCCCTATATCATCTCCTATATCCACACCATCAACGGTAAGCTCGGTGCAATCGTCGGCTTCAACAAGGAAGTGCCCGTAGAGCTCGCCAAAGGCGTAGCCATGCAGGTAGCATCCATGAATCCCGTCGCAGTCAACAAAGAGGCCGTGCCTCAGAATGTGATTGATGAGGAGCTCAAGGTGGCTGTCGAGAAGACCAAGGAGGAGTTGGTGAAGAAGGCTGTTGACGCAGCTCTCAGCAAGGCCGGCATCAATCCCGCCCACGTGGACAGCGAGGACCATATCCAGTCCAACACCGCCAAAGGCTGGCTCACTCCCGAGCAGGCTGACAAGGCCCGTGAGATTATCAAGACCGTCTCAGCTGAGAAGGCCGCCAATCTCCAGGAGGCAATGGTCAACAACATCGCCAACGGCCGTCTGAACAAGTTCTTCAAGGAGAACACCCTCGAGGAGCAGGAGTACCAGATGGGCGACGGCAAGACCTCAGTCAAGGCCGCTATCGCAGCCGTTGACAAGGATGCCAAGGTGACCGTCTTCAAGCGCATCTCCCTCGTAGACTAATTAGACATTTAAGAGTAGGAATAGAAAAGAGGGTGACCCAAAAGCCAAGAGACTTTGAGGTCATCCTCTTTTTGTTGTATAGATCTCACAGGCTGTACTGCCGTATGCGGGAGAGTTTTTTAGGTGGGGGGAGCAATACAAACAATTACGGTTATCCTGCTGAAGATAAGCGGGATAACCGTTGTTTTTATGGTAAAAGATTGTTATATTTGTAGTGCTAAAAAAGATAAACAGTCATTTACCATGGGAGCAAAGATAGTATATAAATCGTACAATCAGAACGACAGTCTTCTTTTTCCTCCTGCATTGGGGGATCTGATACCGGAAAACCATCCGGTCCGGACAGTCAGCGCAGTTATAGACAGGCTTGACATCACGGGGATAGAGTCTACGTACAAGGGCGGCGGGACGAGCAGCTTCCATCCGCGGATGCTTCTGAAGGTGATCGTGTATTCCTATATGTGCAACGAATATTCCGGGCGTAGGATGGAGAGGCTCTTGAAGGAGAACGTGAACTACATGTGGCTTTCCGGGATGAGCCGGCCGGACTTCCGGACGATCAACCGCTTCAGGAGCGAGCGGCTGTCGGACGGGAGGTTCGAGGAGGTGTTCCGTCAGGTTGTGCTGCTTCTGAACGGGGAGGGCCTGGTCTCGCTGAGGGTACAGTACATAGACGGGACGAAAATAGAATCGGTGGCGAACAGGTACACGTTCGTGTGGAAAGGGAGCGTTGAGAAGAACAAGTCGAAACTGGAGGCGAAAGTGGCCGCGGTTCTCAGGACGGCGGAGGAGGTTGTGGCGGACTCCGGGTATGGCAATGAGCAGAACTACGCGTACATGGAGGGAGAGGGTATGGAAGCGTATGTCAAGTATCCGATGTTCCACGCGGAGATGAAGAGGAAGTACGTCAAGAATGCCTTCCTACCACAGAACATGTATTACAATGCTGAGCGGGACTTCTACGTGTGCCCTATGGGCCAGCATCTTGAGCGTTGCGGGACGAGGACATCCGTATCAGATCTCGGATACAGATCGGTGCTCTCCGTCTATAGGGCCGTCAACTGCACGGGATGCCCTCTGCGTGGAGAATGCTACAAATCCAAATCCGACAGACGGACAATAGAAGTAAACCATAGGGTCAACTCATTCAAGCGTCAGGCGAGAGAACTCCTAACTCCTGACAGGGCACTCGCACACAACCTCAGGAAATACTCGGCAATGCTCTCCGGCAGGACTGCGGCTCAGAGTCCGGCCTCTGCTACTGCATAGGCGGCTTGGACTGCCATATGAGGCAGAAATGACCTAAATATCATCATCAACAACACTCCGGACGAATAAAAAAAGAAATCGGCTGCAACCTGAAATATTGCAACCGAATATCATTCTGCATTACACAAAAGAAGCCGACCTCAAAAATCCTCTTTTGGGTCGGCCTCTTTTTGTGCCCAGGCGGGCGTCTTTGCCGGTCTAGTCGACAAAATTCATGCATTTGTCAGATTATGGCATAACTGGCAAATACGTAAATGGTAAAGTTGTCAGCTCGTCATATTGTATGGGTGGGAACACTAGTGCCATTTGACTTTCCATACAATATACAATAAAAAAAGAAGAATGACTTTTAAAGCCATTCTTCAATAAATCTGAAGTGAATCCTGAAACAAATCCGGAGGATTATCGAATTCTCATAATATTGAACATTGCAGTCTCTGCTTTCTGAGATTTAACCGGGTTGTATCCGTTGCTGCGGAACGGCACCTTCATGTCGTCATTATGCGGTGCTCCTACAGCATCCGTAGCAAATGGATATTTACTGATGGTAATGCTGCCGGTCCATTCTCCGTCCCAAGTGTGTCCCATATCATCAAGGAAACTGAACTCAAGTGTATATGTTCCGTCATCGTTATGGGTTATTATCAAGTCTCCCTCAGTCGCCGGAGCCATCTCTCCCGGATTTCTCATGCCGTCAAGATCTCCCACATACACTGTTCCCTGAGGTTTTCCGTTATAACTGAGGAATCCTCTGCGGTATTCTCCGACTTCAGGGTAAGCTGGATCCGGAAAATCATCCGCTCCTGCCTTATAAGTTCCTGCAGGGATACCGGCATCATACCCAAGTTTCTCGGTATTGACATCTATGATCACGCCGTCTCCACCAGTCGTTCCTATCGGAGGATAGAGCGTAATCTGCCAGTCTCCGCCTCCATTCACATACCAGTCACCATAATATGTGGCACTGGCCTCTACGTTGGACAAGTCAAGGGTATAATCCGACTCCAGGGTGGAGAACTCACTCGGCATCTCAGTCGGAAGGTTACCCGTCCATGAACCGGTAACACTATACCCCTCAGCTGTCGTGAAATTCCATTCTATAGTATACCATCCGTATCCGGGGCCCGAGACTGTCATTGTGCCTGCAGATATAGCTCCGTAATAAGGATATCCTGTCTCATCCACATATTCAATGTATGCACCGGAAGGAGCAGGCATACCGAACACATCGTCTATACGGCCAGGAATAATCAAATAAAAATTGGCTCCTTCAACAACTTCATACTCTCCCTGTGCTATATACCCATTCTCATCATAAGGCATGAATGCCTCCAGCGCCAGAATGCTTCCTGGAGGAGTCACATTACCGCCAGCATCCACAGGCATATCTGCAAAATTAAACAGGATTGTCATTACTTCTTTCGATCCGCTGGCGGATACGAATTCAGAAGTCGCTGTCGTTATAGTCCCCATATCAATATCTCTGTCCAGGGTTCCGTAAGGAGGGAGTTCAGGAGCAGAATCGTCTTTCCACGTTCCTTCATCTCCGATATAGGTGACGTGATGAGTGTCACCATTATTGTCCACAAACTCCGCATCTATCACATAATTGCCGCTTTCATCCTTATCGACCTCTATAGTACCTTCTGTAAAGGTCACATTCATTGTACGGGATTCTCCGTCCTCCGCTATTGTCGCAGCAAATGAATAATCAGGCGTAAAGGTGAATTCAGCCGTAGCACCGGGCTCTCCGAATGTATAAGTTCCCTCAGGGAACATAAACCCACCGTCTTCAGGAGCCGGACCGAACATATCCAATATATAATAGGTACCGCCGGGCTGACTGTAGCCGTCCGAACCGTAAGGCAGATCAGACAATGTCGTATAATAGCTGTATTCTCCGTTCAAACCATTCTTTGTACCATAATAAACCCCATACAGTTCTTTCATCTCGAACTCGTAATCATACTCTGGCTCGCTTACGGATGTCGCAGACTGTGTGATGTTGACTGAATCCCTTACCGCCAGGCCTTCTCCATAAGTGTACGTAACTATGAGTTTGGAAGAACGGTCCGACTCCGTATCATTGGGCAGGACCGTAAAAGTCACGACACCTTTGGTTTCGTCATTCACATCCCCGATCCAGTCAGCCGGACTCTGCGCAGACACTGTTCCGCCCTCAACTCCGTTGGTAAGGGTATAGGATACAGAGCACTCTTTCCCTGAAGGGTCAACAGTAATGTCTTCTGTCGTGATTTCCAATACAGGATCCTCTACAGGCGGTTGCTCAGGTGTCTCCTTTTTACAAGCCTGGAGACAAAGCAGGCACAGCAGTGCCGGAATTGCAAAATTTAATGATCTCATCTCGTCAAGTTTTAATTATTGAATTACTATGAATTTCTCAAACTGATTTCACAATTCAATATTATATTGTTTATACGAGAACACAAATTATTACTTTTCACAATCCGCCAAATTGGCGTTTTGTAAAACAGTATCGCGGTATTTGGACGGCGGCATCCCTTTGGCCGCTTCGAAGAGTCTGTAGAAGGTGGTCAGGTTGTTGTATCCGAGACTGGCTGCGACGGCCTTGATCGGCGTGTCGTTTCCGGGGTCGGACAGTATCATCACGGCCTCGTTTATGCGGAAGGAGTTTACGTAGTAGTTGAACGACATGCCGGTGAATGATTTTATGACGGCGCACAGGTAGGTCCTGTTGGTCGAGAGCATCTGTGCCACCTTGTCTCTTGACAGGTCGCCCTGGCGGTACAGCTTCTGTCCGCGCATCAGCGACTCCAGTCTGTCGAACATTTCTTTCATCCGGTCTTCCGGCATGGATACCGCGGCGGATCTTGCCGGTCCGGCATCCTGTTTCTCGAGTATGGCCTGATGCTGTTTGAGCAGCTGGCGGTAGTTTTTCTTCTTATTGTGATAGAGCACGTACAGTCCGGCCAGTACGCATATCGCAAGAGCACAAGCCATGACAGCGGTGTTGTATCTGTTGCGCCATCCCAGCAGCTCCACTTCATGCCTTTTTTTCTCATACTCCATCTTTATGGCGTTGATCTCCCTGTCCGTCTCCAGGCTGAGAAGCTGGCTCTCCTCCTCCGTGTATTTTTTATAGGATTTGAGAGCAGTGCTGAAATCCGATATCTCCTCATATATCTCCGACAGAGCAAGGTACATCTGCGGTCTGTTCATGGGGCTCCTTACGGTGTCAGTAGTTCGAAGTCCCCGCATAAGTATGTCTATGGCCTTTTCGTACTGCCCGTTCTCCATGAGGTACTGAGAGTAGCCGGTGAAAGGTCCGGAAACGGAGAACAGCCCCGGGCCCTTCATCTCGTGGAAAGCCTTCTCGTAGTAGAACAAGGCGCTGTCTTTGTCGCCGATGTTGCGCAGGATGTCAGCGTACAGCGACCATGTCTCACGTGCGAGGTCGTATTTCTCCACATAAGGCAGGGCTTTCCTTGCGTATGAGATGGCTTCTGGGGCATTGTGCAGCATCCAGTACATGTAGGCCGTTATGAGTGCTCCGAGGAAGATATTGTAGTCGTATTTCCTGTCAAGTCCCATACGGTAGACATCGAGTGCATAGCGCAGGCCTGTGGAATCGTTGATGGCGTAATAGAGCATCGCCAGGTTTGTCTCGAGCAGCATCAGCCTGGAAGTGTCCTGTATCTCACGTGCATATTGCACGCCTTCGGTCAAGTAGCCTATGCCTTTGGAGTAGTTTCCTTCTCCGAATGCGGCGTTACCTCCCATTGCATTGTACAATGTGGCGACGGCCCACCAGTCCTTTTCCGCCAGAGCCTCCGGAAGGGTTTTCTCGAAGTAGAAGTACATCGAGTCGACGACGTTGGTGGTCATGAAGCACTGAGCCTTGTATATTTCGGCGTAAAGGACGTAGAGGCTGTTCTCTGTCCCGCTGCCCAGGTCTTTAAGTCTGTTCGATATGCTCAATGCCCCGTCGTAGTCCTGTACGGCGAAACAGTCCTGTATCTTATTGACGTAGTATGCCAGAGTGTCGTCGTGGCTGCCGGCGTAACCGTGTATGTCCGCGTGTCGGCAGCCGGAGAGCAGCGGCAGCAGCATCAGCAGGGTCAGCGGTGTCAGGAATATGTTAATTCGTATATGCATGAGTATGGCCAGTGTTATGGGATTTCAAGCAAATATACTCACATGCCTGCCGCAGAGCAAATTTATCTGCGCTGACCTTGGATCTTATGTTTCTGTTGCCTGATTATCTGAGCTTTATGGGAGCGAGCATCAGGATGTTGTTGTTCTCGGGGGTGAGGCCGTCGAGGATTTCCTGAATACGGGCCTTGTTATCCTTAGAGAGATTGCCTTCTTTCAGGGCGTTCTTCGCAACTTCGGTAAAGGTCTCCGGGTCAAGGACAGTGTACCAGTAGCCGCCGGTGAAGGATACGTAGTCGGTCTCTCTGGCCAGGTAGTCGTTGTAGAATGTGGTTTTTATGCTTTCTCCTGTCCGGCGGTCGGTGACGACGTATTCGGGTTTGCCGGTGCTGAATCCCCATTCAGTCTGTACGGGGTAGCTTACACTGGTGATGAAGTGTCCGGGCAGCATGATGTAGGAGTGGATGGGTGCATCCTCATTGACATTGAGGTTGTAGTCTTCGGATTCCACCTCCTTGGTGTTGAAGTCGATGGTGTAGACCGGGTCGAGACTGCCCTCGTTTATTACGTAAAGCGAGTCCTGTCCTCCGCTCCAGGTCACCAGGGCCAGGTCAAATATTCCGTCCGCGTTTCCGTTGCTCTCTATCTCATTGCTGAAGTCAGGTGTCAGGGTCAGATGTCCGGACGGTATCTCCCATAGCACATTGCCCTGCATGTCCTGCTTCCAGGCTATCATGGGTACAATGTCTCTGAACGGCAGGGCGGCGACGGTAACTGTACCGGCCTTGGAGTCCACTTTGAACTGGCCTTTTGGCACTTCATATTTCAAGGGAATCTCTTTCTTGAACTTGCCGGTACTCAGGTCGTAGCCGAGCAGTGTCTTGGTCTGCCAGGGAAGAAGCCATATCGTGCCGTCCTCCTCGTCTATCCTCGGAGAGCCGTAGGTGTTGAGGTACTCACCAGGGCCGCGGCCGATGGTGCCTACATCGCAGAGGAACTTACCGGTGGCTCTGTCGTAAAGTTTGGCCGGACCGCGCATGGATGCTCCGATGCAGATGTAGTGGTCACTTATTGCGTAGTTGTAACCTGTGGCGAAGGCTTCGGTCCTGCTGTCAAGGGCTATGAATTCCGGCTCACCGGTCAGCTCCGAGATATTCATGGCCGGAGCATCGGTGAGCCGCTTGAAGTTCACGCTGATAAGTCCTTCCGTTTGTTTCTGTCCGCAGGCGGTGGCAAGGGTAATGACCGTCCCCACGGCTATTGCTCCTAATAGGTGCGCTTTTGTTCTCATAATACGTCAGTTAGTGGTTCGCATCTACAAATATAGTGAAATAAACCAATTTAACTAAAATTTTAGTTGCATTTCCGTAGGATTTCGAATATTGGAGAGTGTACCGCGAGTGCGGAAAATCGGCACATGCTTCGCATGCGTAGCCTGGCCATGTGCATGCCGGCTGTAAGCTGAACACATATCCGGATGCCCGATTGCAGCTTCTGAAACTGTGATATCACTTATGGAACACGCATACGTATTGTAACTGACTTACAACAACTGTCATATATCGTCGTATAAGGCCCCGCGACATGAAAAGGCAGACCATAAAG
>ERZ779889.2003-NODE-2003-length-17982-cov-9.173593_pt1 | contig 17982 bp, 15 predicted proteins | sample MGYA00511030_ERZ779889 | MGnify/ENA primary metagenome ERZ779889 (study PRJEB29588, sample SAMEA2160616) | human gut metagenome | biome: human gut; feature: human-associated habitat; material: faeces | place: Denmark | collected 2008/2010 ...
GCCGACGGCTCGCTTGCCGCCGTTGCGGATACGTTGACGCCGGAAGGTGCTGTCTGCGCCGAGTCTGCCGGAGCCTCCCCGAACCGCCTCCCCGCCCGCGTCCGCATCCCCGAATCCCGCTGGTTCGTTTCGGACGACATCGTCTCAGGGTTGATATGATTCTCCCGATTTTCACAAAGACGTGTATCTTTGCAGGTATTAGAAGAATATCAATCAATTTGAAAGTATGTATTTTAGAAGATCTATAGACCCTTATCTCAGGGAATGGAAAGAAAATGCCCGCAGGAAGCCGTTGTTGCTCAGAGGTGCAAGGCAGGTAGATTGAAACAAATAGCTGATTATATTCCCAATTATAGTTGGGGCTATGCAGAAGGTGTACCGAGTATGATGACAGGCTGTATATGAATTGGGGAGGGGTCCGGAAGAAGGCAATGGCTGGTATTCTGCTATGGATGACGTGTGGACATCAATAGATGGTACAGGTGATATAAGGTTCAAACTGAATACGAAAATGTATATAAATCTTGGATATTATGAGATTCCTGAATAAGAATTATATCCTTTCGTTGCTGATCCCGACAGCACTCCTGTCGCTGACGGCCTGCAGCAAGGAAGAGCCGGGGTACACGCCCGCTGGTGATTCGTGGGTGAAGACTGGAATTTGCATAAATCTGTACGACTTCTCATCGGATGATTCGGAAAAGGCGGTGCGTATTGTCAATATGGAAGATAACTCCGAAATAAATTTCAGGGCGGAAGAAAGTACTAACAGCGATGGCGAGGCGATGACCAGCATCTTTTTCAGGCCCGCGAGACCCGATGTGAACGATATGATTTCAATCGACCCTTCTGTGGCTCTGTCTGTCGGCACGGCGGAAACTCGTGTCTGCATCGGAGAGTACAGCACGGATCTCATGTGCGTATATGAGCAATATGTGAATGATGAGCGTATCATTGAGGAGAACACGGATGGTGACGATGATTTTTACGTGGGCCTGTTCAGCTTCGTACTCGCCAAGATAAAATGTCAGGGCATGCTGATGGAGACAGACCTTCTGACCGAAACGGGCGGTACCCCTTCTTTCGACCTGATTCTCAACGACAGCGGACTCACCATGCGGTTCCGATACGTGAACTGGGATCCGGACTTTTCGCCTTTTTCCGCAGAGCAGCCGGAGTAAAATTGCTTCTCTCTTAGCCGTGGCGGAGTTCGCCCTCCGGCAGTATAGGGCTGTGCGGCTGGTTCCTACTGCCGGAGGGCGAACTCCGTCGCGGCAGCGCACAGTTTACGCGTATCTCCGCAGAATCTCCTCGAAGATGAGCTCGAGTTCGGAGGGGTCGAGCGTCGTGACCATGCGCATGCGCAGCTCCTTGAAGTCCGGCAGGCCCTTGAAATAGTTGCTCAGGTGCCGGCGCATCTCGTAGATGCCGCGCGGCTCCCCCTTGTATTTCAGCGACAGCGCGAGATGCTGCCGGGCGAGCGCCACCTTTTCGGCCACCGACGGCTCCGGCATCGGTTCGCCGTGCTCCATATAATATTTTATCTCCCGGAAGATCCAGGGGTGGCCGAAGCTCGCGCGGCCTATCATGATGCCGTCGACCCCGTAGGTCTCGAAAGCCCGCAGGGCGGAGGGGCCGTCGGTGATGTCGCCGTTGCCGATGATCGGGATGTGCATGCGGGGGTTGTTCTTCACCTCGCCGATCAGCGTCCAGTCCGCGGAGCCCTTGTACATCTGGCAGCGCGTGCGCCCGTGGATCGTGAGCGCCTGTATGCCCACGTCCTGCAGGCGTTCGGCGAGTTCGACTATGATCTTGGAACTGTCGTCCCAGCCGAGGCGGGTCTTCACCGTGACGGGCTTGCCGACGGCTTCCACCACGGCCTTGGTGATCGCCACCATCTTGTCGGGGTAGCGCATCATGCCCGAACCGGCGCCGCGTCCGGCTATCTTGGTGACCGGGCAGCCGAAGTTGATGTCTATCACGTCGGCCCCGTGGCCTCCGGCTAACTCGGCGGCGCGGTCGGCCATTCTTGCGGCCTCCACCATGGACTCGGGGATGTGGCCGTAGATCTGTATGCCCACGGGCGCCTCCTCTTCGGCGGTGCTCAGTTTCGCAAGCGCCTTGGCGGCGTCGCGTATCAGGCCGTCGGAGGGGATGAACTCGGTATACACCATGTCGGCCCCCTGTTCGCGGCAGAGCAGCCGGAAGGAGAGGTCGGTGATGTCTTCCATCGGAGCCAGCAGCAGCGGGCGTTCGCCAAGGTCGAGATTTCCGATTTTCATAGACTGCAAAAATACAAAATGAACACGGAAAAAACTTATCTTTGTGTAATATGGAAAATATCTACCGGGAGAGAATCGAAAGGCTGCGCGAGCTCATGAGAGCCAAGGACTGGGACGCCGTGCTGATCACGGGCGGCGACCCCCACGGCAGCGAATATCCGGCCGAGCGCTGGAAGCAGGTGCAGTGGCTGAGCGGCTTCACCGGGGAGGCCGGCGACCTCGTCGTGACCCTCGACCATGCGGGTCTCTGGACCGATACCCGCTATTTCATCCAGGCGGTGCGGCAGCTCGAAGGCACCGGAGTGGAGCTTCACAAGACCCGCGTGCCCGAGCAGGTGCTGATTCCCGAATGGCTCGGACGTCAGTTCGGTGGTGACGGCATCATAGCCGTGGACGGGCTCTGCACGGGGGTGGACTTCGCCAGGAGCATTCCGGGGACGGTCGTCGGCGTGCCGGACATCCTCTCCCTGCTCTGGACCGACAGGCCTGAGATCCCCCATACGCCGGTGTTCACCGTGCAGGCCGGCGAGAGCCGCGAGTCCAAACTGGACTGGCTGCGCGGCCGGCTCGCCGACATGGGCTGCGACGGCATGCTGCTCACCGCGCTGGACGAGATAGCATGGCTGCTCAACGTCAGAGGCGCCGACATAGAATACAATCCGCTGGTGATCAGCTATCTGCTAGTCACCTCCGGCGGGGCCGAATGGTATGAGGCCAAGGGAGGGGAGGAAGATCCCCAGACGGCCGCAACCGTCAGCATCCTGGAGTCGGAGGGAGTCGCGGTGCTGCCCTATTCCGAGATCGGAGAGGCGCTGCGCGGATTCTCCGGCAGACTTTTCGTGGACACTTCCACCCTCAACTGGAGCCTCTATGAGGAGCTTTCGAGCGCCGGGACCAGGCTGCTCGAGGGCACCAGTCCGGTGGGTCTGCGGAAGGCGGTGAAGAACGAATTCGAGATCGAGGGGATGCGCGGCATCCACATCAAGGACGGACTCGCGATGGAACGCTTCCTCTACTGGCTCGAGAAGTCGGTGCAGGGAGGCAGGGAGATCAGCGAATGGGACGCCGCGGTGATGCTGGGCAGATTCCGCTCCGAGATTCCCGAGTATATGGGCGACAGCTTCGAGACCATCTCCGCCTACGGACCTTCGGCCGCCCTTCCCCACTATGTGACGCCGCGCGAAGGTTCGCCGGTGCTCTGCGAACAGGGCCTGTATCTCTGCGATTCGGGCGGACAGTACAGCTGCGGCACCACCGACATCACGCGCACCGTGCCTCTCGGAGAGTGCAGCCAGCTCGAGAAGGAGGACTACACCCTCGTGCTCAAGGGCCACATAGCCCTGGCGATGGCGGTGTTCCCGGCCGGAACCGCAGGCTGCCAGATCGACGCCCTCGCGCGCGAGCCTCTCTGGCGCAGCTACCGCAATTTCGGCCACGGCACCGGGCACGGCATAGGATATTTCCTCGGAGTCCACGAAGGCCCCCAGGACATCAGGCAGAACTTCAACTCCACGCCGCTGCTTCCCGGAATGATAACTTCCGACGAGCCGGGCATCTACCGCGAGGGCCGGCACGGCGTCCGCCACGAGAACCTGCTGCTCTGCGTCGACGCCGGCAGCAATGAATTCGGCTCCTGGAGGGCGTTCGAGACTCTCACCCTCTGCCATTTCGACACCTCGGCCCTGCTTCCGGAGCTGCTGGACGCCGATGAGAGGAAATGGCTGAATTCCTACAACGACCGGGTGTTCGCCACCCTCGGCAGGCTGCTTCCCGCCGAAGAGCGCGAGTGGCTCTATTCCAAGACGAGACCTATTTGACCATGATAGACAGAATATTGCTCTTCCCCTACTATCTGATTCTCAAGTGGAGGGACAGATACTACAGCAAACCCGGACGCAAGTTCTACACGCCCGCCGTGCCTTCGCTCTGCGTGGGCAACGTGACCGCCGGCGGCACAGGAAAGACTCCCATGGTGGAGCTGGTGCTCAGAACCCTGCAGGACAGCGAGGAATGGGATGACAAGAACCTCGCCGTGCTCTCCCGCGGCTACAAGCGCGAGAGCAGGGGCTTCCAGCAGGTGGTGGCCGACGGAGCGGCGTCTATGTTCGGCGACGAACCCCTGCAGATAAAGAAGAAGTTCCCCGGGGTGACGGTCGCAGTGGACAAGAACAGGGTGGAGGGCTGCGAGTTCCTGCAGCACCCCGAGAGGCTGGCCTCCGGCAAGAACGCGAAGAAATGCTGGTACCGGGAGTTTCCCGCAGCCGACTTCATAGTGTTCGACGACGCCTTCCAGTACAGGAAGCTCAAGGCCGCGAGGACCATGGTGCTCGTGGACTGGAACCGTCCGGTCAGCTCGGACATGCTGCTGCCTTTCGGCCGTCTGCGCGACCTCCCGGAAAGGGCGGGCGACGCCGACATCCTCGTGGTGACCAAGTGCCCGGCCGAGCTGAGCATGGCTGAGCGGGAGGCCTTCGCGTCCAGGCTCGGAATCACCGGCTATTCTTCCGAGACCTGCGAGGGGGTGAGCGCGCGCGGACGCAGGCAGACAGTGCTGTTCGCGAAGATAAGGTACGGCCAGCCGGTGGGGGTCTACCCGAAGACCGAGGCCCGCTACGTCTACTCCAAGAAGATCATACTCGTGAGCGGAATCGCGAAGGACACGCCGCTGCGGGACTATCTCAGCGACTTCTACAAGATAGAGAAGCGCTTCGGCTTCCCCGACCACCACAAATACCGCTGGTCCGACATCACCAAGATCCAGATAGCCCTGCGCAAGAACCCCACCGCCTCAGTCTTCACGACCGAGAAGGACGCCCAGCGCCTGCTCGACTTCCCCGGAATGCCCGAGGAGATTGCCGAGAGGCTGTTCATGGTGCCCATAGAAACAGAATTCCTCTCCGAGGTGGAGAGGAATGTGTTCAGGGACAGGATAGTGAGTCTCTGAGACCCGGCTATACCGTCATTATGTCTTTCTCCTTGAGGGAGACGTGGCTGTCGATGGTCTTCACCCAGTTGTCGGTGAGCTTCTGAACCTCGGCCTCGGCCTCCTTTTCGGCGTCCTCCGAAAGCCCGTCGTTCTTCTGGGCCTTCTTCAGGAGCTCGATTCCGTCGCGGCGGGCGTTGCGCACCACGATCTTGGCGTTCTCGCCGGCGGTCCTGGCCTTCTTGATGAGTTCCTTGCGGCGCTCCTCGGTGAGGGCGGGCACGGTGCAGCGTATCACTTCGCCGTTGTTCTGGGGAGTCATTCCGAGGTTGGCGTCGATGATGGCCTTCTCGATCTTGGAGATCATGCCTTTCTCCCAGGGCTGGATGGCGAGGGTCTTGGCGTCGGGCGCCGTGACTGAGGCCACCTGGGGGATGGGGGTGGGCGTGCCGTAGTAGTCGACGGTCACTCCGTTGAACACAAGGGGGTTGGCCTTGCCCACGCGGTAGGTCTTGAGATCTTCTTCCAGGAAGCTGACGGCTTCCTTCATCTTGGAATCGGTCAGATTGACGATTTCTTTGGCTCTGTCTGTCAACATATCTTTTGCTTTTGTCTTGTCAGGCGTGTACGGTGGTTCCTATCTTCTCTCCGGCGAGAAGCCTGCCCAGGTTGCCTTTCTGCTCCACATTGAACACCACTATGGGTATGGGTCCCTGTTCGCAGAGGGCGAAGGCCGTGGCGTCCATGACCTTGAGGTGGTCGGCGAGGGCCTTGCTGAAGGTGAGCTCCTCGTATTTGACGGCCGCGGGGTCCTTCTCGGGGTCGGCGGTGTAGACTCCGTCGACGCGGGTGCCTTTCAGAAGCGCGTCGGCTCCTATCTCGAGCGCGCGGAGGGCGGCTCCGGAGTCGGTCGTGAAGAAAGGGTTGCCGGTGCCTCCGGAAATCAGGGCCACTCCGCCCTGCTCCAGCACCTTCACGGCGTCCTCCTTTCTGTAGTATCTGGCTATCGGCTCCATCGGGGTAGCGGTGAAGACTTCGGCGGTGATTCCTTCGGAGCGCAGCGCGCAGGCGAGGCCGAGCGAGTTGATCACCGTGGCCAGCATTCCCATCCTGTCGCCGGTGACTCTCTCGAAGCCCTTGCCGACGCCCTGGAGCCCGCGGAAGATGTTGCCGCCGCCGTTGACCACGGCTATCTGGTGGCCGGCTTTCACGGCCTCCGCTATCTCACGGGCGTATCCGACGAGGCTCTGGCCGTCTATCCCCCGGCCCTGGGGGCCTCCGAGGCTTTCGCCGCTGAGTTTAAGAAGTACTCTCATATCGCTTTCTTTGGATAACAAAAGTATTTGAAAATTATGAAACTTGCAAGATTAGGGCTATATTTGCAGCCTGTGGAATACAACATCCGAGACTAAATATCAGAAAAATGTTCATATTCAATTCATCAATCGGCAAGAAATTCGTCCAGGCAGTGAGCGGCGCGTTTCTTATCATCTTCCTGCTTCTCCACACCACCATCAACTTCTTCTCGGTGATCGACTCATGCACCGGCAAGTTCGGCGCGGTGGCTGCTGACGACAAGCTGTTCAGCGCAGGAGACGGACTTTTCAAGCTGGGCTGCGACTTCATGTCGACCCCCGTCATCTCCATCCTGGTTCCGGTGCTCGCTCTCGGATTCCTGGTCCACATCATCTACGGATGCTGGCTCACCTGGAAGAACATCAAGGCCCGCGGCGGCTACAAGCGCTACGAGGTCAAGAGCCGTGCGGCCGCCGACTCATGGTCCGCCCGCAACATGTTCGTGCTCGGTCTGCTCATCATCCTGGGCATCGCCGTGCACCTCACCCACTTCTGGGCCTACATGCAGCTCCCCGAGATGTTCGGCATAGGCAATTATGAGGATAACCCCTACGACCTGCTCATGGCCACCTTCGGCAGCTGGTGGGTTCTCGCGATCTACCTCGTGTGGTTCGTGGTTCTCTGGTTCCACCTCACCCACGGCTTCTGGAGCATGTTCCAGACCGTAGGCTGGGACGGCAGCGTGTGGTTCAAGCGCATCAAGGTCATCGGCATCATCGTAGCCACCCTGATCTGCGTGCTGCTCGCAGTAGTTGCAGTCAACGGATTCATCGAGGCCCGCATGTTCGCATAGGAAGCACGGTTTTTGATTTTCAGAAATATTTGATTATCTTTGCGACCCCTATTTTGTGTAGGGATCGCAATTTTTATTAACTATTTAAAGATCAAGACAGTGGACACACAAAGCTACAAAACGGTATCGCTGAACAAGGCGACCGTTGACAAGAAGTGGGTCGTGATTGACGCTACTGATCTCGCTCTTGGTCGTCTCGCATCCCGCGTGGCGCTCGTTCTTCGTGGCAAGAACAAGCCCGGGTTCACCCCCAACGTCGACTGCGGTGACAATGTCATCGTCGTCAACGCCGAGAAGGTGTCGCTCAGCGGAAAGAAGATGACCGACCGTGTCTATACACGCTACACCGGATACCCCGGCGGACAGCGTTTCACGACACCCAAGGAGATCCTCGAGAAGAGACCCACCGAACTCGTCAGGAGAGCTGTTAAGGGTATGCTCCCCAAGACCCGCCTCGGAGCTGATCTGCTTGGCAACCTGTACATCTACGCAGGCCCCGAGCATCCTCACCAGGCACAGAACCCTAAAGTTATCAAGTTGGACGAAATTTAAACAGAGCAAATGGAACAGACACACGCCCTTGGAAGACGTAAAGCAGCTGTGGCTCGCGTTTATCTCACGGCCGGCACAGGCAACATCACCGTCAACGACCGCCCTCTCGAGACCTATTTCCCTCTCGAGTCGCTCCGTTACGTTGTGAACCAGCCTTTTGAAGTTACCGGAACCCTCGGTCAGTTCGATGTCAAGGTCACCATCAACGGCGGCGGCATCAAGGGACAGGCTGAAGCCATCCGTCTCGGTATCTCCCGTGCCCTCTGCGAGGTGAACAAAGAAGCATATCGTTCTGCACTCAAGGCGGCAGGCTTCCTCACCCGCGACTCCCGCGAGGTTGAGCGCAAGAAGCCCGGTCAGCCCGGTGCACGTCGCCGCTTCCAGTTCAGCAAACGTTAGTCATATCGTTGTTTTACGGCACAGCAGCGGTTATCAAACCATCCAGGAGATGGCTGCCCTGCTGCGGAAAAGGCCGGAGACCGGAACACCGCTACTCCGCCTTGAAGAAAAGAGACCCCGTAACGGGGACAGTTTACAAAAAACAGAAACACAAAAATGTCACGCACAAATTTCCAAGAATTGCTTGATGCAGGTGTTCATTTCGGTCACCTGGCCAGGAAGTGGAACCCCAAGATGGCTCCCTACATCTTCGACCAGAAGAACGGAATCCATGTGATCGACCTGCGCAAGACGGTCGTCAAGATAGACGAGGCGGCCGAGGAGATGAAGCAGCTGGCAAAGTCCGGCCGCAAGATTCTCTTCGTAGCCACCAAGAAGCAGGCGAAGGATATTGTCAAGGAAAAGGCGACAGCCGTCAATATGCCTTCAATCACCGAGCGCTGGGCCGGTGGCATGCTTACCAACTTCCCTACTATCCGCAAGGCTGTCAAGAAGATGTCCACCATCGACAAGATGAAGGAGGACGGAACCTTTGACAAGCTCGCAAAGAGAGAGCGCCTTCAGGTTGACCGCCAGAGGGCCAAGCTTGAGAAGAACCTCGGTTCAATCCGCGACATGAGCCGTCTGCCGTCAGCACTTTTCATCGTGGACGTGCAGAAGGAGGCCAACGCGGTGAAGGAGGCCAACCGTCTCAACATCCCGGTATTCGCAATGGTTGATACTTGTTGCGATCCCACCCCTATTGATTATGTGATACCGGCAAACGACGATGCCGTGAACTCAATCGAGTGCATCGTCGACATTCTTTGCAAAGCCATTCAGGAAGGCCTTGAGGAGCGCAAGCTCGAGAAGGACAAGGAGGCAGCCGCCACGGACGAGAACGCCGTGAAGCCCGCCGCATCCCGCAAGCTCCGCGCCCGCAAGGGAGGCAAGCCCGCGGATGAGGCTGCGGCCGAAGAGCCTGCAGAGACCGCCGAAGAGGCGAAAGCCGAATAAAGTTCCATTAGTTTAGAGACAGATATTATGGCAATTACAGCAGCAGACGTAATGAAGTTACGTAAGATGACTTCTGCGGGGATGATGGACTGCAAGAAGGCCCTCGAGGAAGCCGGCGGCGACTTCGACAAGGCCATCGGCATCATTCGTGAGAAAGGCAAGCTCGTTGCGGCGAAGCGCGCGGACCGCGAGACTTCCGAGGGTGCGGTGAAGAGCCGCATCGCAGGCGGAAAGGCTCTCCTCGTGTGCCTCGGCTGCGAGACCGATTTCGTGTCGCGCAACGCTGACTTCCAGAACCTGGCCAACGCCATTGCAGATGTCGCCATCGCACAGTGCCCCGCCGACATCGAGGCCCTGAAGGCCTGCCGCATGCCCGACGGCTACACCGTCGAGGAGGCAGTGGAGGCCCAGACCGGAAAGACCGGCGAGAAGCACGTGCTTGCATACTACGCACTTATCGAGGCTCCCTACGTGGCCGAGTATGTACATACTCTGAACGGAAAGCTCGGAGCTATCGTCGGATTCAACAAGGAGGTTCCCGCCGAGCTCGCAAAGGGCATCGTGATGCAGGTCGCTTCCATGAATCCCGTAGCCGTTTCTCCTGAGGAGTGCCCCCAGTCAGTCATCGACAACGAGCTCAAGGTGGCCGTTGAGAAGACCAGGGAGGAACTCGTGCAGAAGGCGGTCAACGCCGCTCTCGAGAAGGCCGGAATCAATCCCGCCCACGTCGACAGCGAGGACCACATCGAGTCCAACACCGCCAAGGGATGGCTTACTCCCGAGCAGGCTGACAAGGCCCGTGAGATCATCAAGACCGTTTCCGAGCAGAAGGCCGCAAGCCTTCCCGAGCAGATGGTCAACAACATCGCCCACGGACGTCTGCAGAAGTTCTTCAAGGAGCAGACCCTGATGGAGCAGGAGTATCAGATGGGCGACGGCAAGCAGTCCGTCAAGGATGTCATCGCCGCTGTCGACAAGGACATCAAGGTCCTCAGCTTCAAGCGCTTCTCTCTCAACGACTAATCCGAAAGGACTCTATAGAGAGAAAGGGCGGCCGTACAGGTCGCCCTTTTCTTATTCGGTCTTGCCCGCGAGCAGCTCCGCCAGGTCTTCCGCGTCCGCACCGGAGAAGGCCTTCTCCACCGGACATCCGTCCAGAGCCTCGAGTATGTCCTGGCGTTCCAGTCTGACCCCCTTCAGCCTCCGGGACACGAATCCGGAGGGCTCGTCGCCGAGGAAGTCTCCGCTGAAGACGAGCTCGCAGATTCTTCCCTTGTCGAGGTTTATTCCGGCTTCCACGGTGCCGCAGGCCAGCTTTGCCCTACGACGCAGGCTTATCTCCCTTGAATGTCCGTAGATCCAGTTCCAGCTTGCGAACCTTGTCTCCGCGAGCGTCTTTATGGCGGCGATGTCGTCGCTTCCGAGCCTGAACTCCGGGTCGTTTCCCGCAAGCAGCCCGTGCAGCATCTCCCCGAACTCCATGACCGAGCCGAAGGAGGGGAGGAACTCCTTCAGGTTGGCGACCCGGCTCCGCACGGAGGCAACGCCCCTGGCTTCGAATTTTGAACCGCTGACGTCGAGCGCCGAACTGAGAGTGTCGAGGTCGACGTCGAACATCAGGGTGCCGTGGACGAGCTCCTGTCCGCGCCAGACCCTGCGTGCGTAGCCGGATATTTTCCTGCCGCCGACGAAGATGTCGTTCCTGCCGCTGGGCGCGGCGTCGACGCCGAGGCTGCGCAAGGCCGATACTATGGGTTCAGGGCTAACTCCGCGGCCGATTATGCTGTAGTTGAGGTTCTGCAGGTCGTGGTAGACCGCCCCGCCTCCTGTGACCCTGCGCGCGAGCAGTATGCCGCGCTGCCTGAGGAAGTCGAGGTTCACCTCGCCGTAGGCGTTCTGGTTCAGGCCTATGATCACCGAGGGCCTGTTGCGCCAGAGGTAGAACAGCGGCCCTTCCGCCCCGAATTTCCGAAGGCAGTATTCGTCGAAGGCCATGTTGAAGTACGGGTCCGTCGAAGGGTTGGAGAGGAACCTCATTCTCAGAAGATGTTTACCGTGCAGTGGATCTGATAAATTTTCATGAATCCTTGAGTTTTGCGATGAGTTCCATGTATTCCCCGGCGTCATTCTTCAGGCGTGACAGGGATGCGTCGTCTTCAAGCGTGCCGAATACGGCCCTGAACTCTTCGGCATTGCGGCAGGTGGCGGTCCTGAAAGGGTTGGCGAAGTCCTTGGCGCGGCTTTGCACGGCCCTTTCGAGCATGAGTTCCAGAATGTGCCGCTCTTTGTCCAGCAGTTCCGCAACGGATGTCGTGCCGGAGCCGGGCCCCGTCAGACCGAAGGCGTGCTCCAGCCTGCGCTGCGGGTATTCCGCCCAAAGTGCGTCCAGTCGCCGGTGGATGTCGTCCCAATTGTTCAGCCGGCCTTCGCGTATGTCTTCGCGCAGTGCGTCGGCGTCGGCCTCCCTGAGAGGCTGGCCTCCGAAGTTGATCCATCTTCCGAGTGAGGCTTCCACGGCTTCCGGCAATTGCCCGGTCTCCTTGACGCGCTCCAGCAGGCATTTTGCGGCGTAGTGGAGAAGCATCTGGCCGTAGGCTTCGTGCGCCCTGCCGGCCTTGAGTATCGCGACCGGCCTTGCGCTCTTCTCGACCTCTCCGCCGTGCAGCACGATCTTCTCGGGGAAGGCGTCTCCGGGCTTCCAGCCGCAGTATTTCTCCGCCCAGGCTTCGAGCAGCCGGCGTGCGTCGGCGACCTCCTGCATGCAGTCGGGGGCGAAGATGTCGAATTCTATGTGCTGGCTCCTGTCCCTGCGGCGGTCGCGGCTGCGGTATTTCGAACTGTTGCGGGCGAGCGCGTACATGTTGTACAGCCAGGCGAACGCGGGAATTATCTCCAGGCGCCCTTCATGCTCGTTGTTGGCGACGAGGCAGAAGGGGAGCGGTATCGAGAGTTCCGCCGGGTAGGCGCCCTTGGCGAGCATGGTGTGGCAGGCGAAGACGGAGGAATGCTTCAGTGACACGCAGAGTCCGGGCCAGAAGCCGCGTCCCGCGACGATTTCGCCGTCGGCGGTCCTGCCGTTGTGGTTGGAGCCCACTGTCGCCCCGGCGGCTATGTTGCTCTGTCCGCCCACGCAGGCGGCTATGAGGAAGGAGTTGTTGTGGTGCTGCTCGTGGGCTGGGAAGATCAGGCTGCAGACCAGTTCGCAGCAGGAGACAGTGCTGTTGTCGCCGAGCACCGAGTTGAAGAAGCGCACGCCTCCGGAGAGGGTGCAGCCGGCCCCGGTCGCGAAATTTTCGGCGATGCAGCCTCCGCTTATGCGGTTGCCGGGGCCGACGATGCCGTTGCGGAGCACGCAGCTGCCGTCGATGTGCACCGGCTCCACGGCTGTCGAGCACACGCAGACGCTGTCGATGCTGACGGCGCAGTCTATGGTGCATGCCGGGCCGCACTGCAGCCTTTCTATGCGGGGGACGTTGGTGATTGCGCAGCCTGCGGCTATTTCCGGCCTGAGCCTGCGTGCCTTCGAGAAGGCTTCCAGCCTCTGCTGCAGGCCGCAGTCTTCGGGCCAGGCGGCCATCAGAAACGCGTCGGAGCAGCGCATGCCCGGGAAGGAGTGTACGCGGCGGGAGCCGTTTTCGTTCATGACCTCTATCACGGGGGCGCTGAATCCGCCTTCTGCGGTCATCTGCCCTATATTGAAGAGCAGGCAGTCATTTCCGATTCCGTAGCCGGAGAGGAAGCGGACGTCGTGGATGGCGCAGCCGTCGGCTATGGTGCAGGAGCGGATGCGCGAGTTGCTGATTCCGACAGGGAGTTCGAGCCCTCCGGCCTTTCTCAGGCCTGTGGCGCCCAGCGCTATCCGGCATTCTCCTGAAAAATGGGAGCGGGATACCAGCGTGGCGTCGAAGTTTCCGGCAACCAGGATGTCGTCCCAATTGTCGGCGGTGTTGCCGCGCTCCGCCAGGGTCTGGATTTCAGATTCAGTGAGCTTTCTCCATTCCGACATATCCGTAAGTTTCTTGCAATCTCAAAATTACCTTATAAAATCCATATCTGCAATAACGCAGAACAGGTCCCGCTTCTCAGCGGGGCCTGTCGGCAATTCTAACCTAAAATTAAACCTATGAAAAAACTATTCGAGTGCTAAGATATGAAACTTATATTTGATTTCAAAGCTCTTCGTCAAGTTTTACGGTAATAATTTTCACGTCCTGCAGAGGGCAGTCCCTTGCGTCGGTCTGTACCGCCGCAATCGCGTCGATCACGTCGAAGCCTTCGACGGTCTCGCCGAAGACGGTGTAGTCGCCGTCAAGGGCGGCGCAGGCCGCGGCGTCCTGCACGATGTAGAACTGGGAGCCCGAAGACTCCTTGAGGGGATTGGCGGCATCACCGCGGCGTGCTGCGGCGAGAGCGCCCTTCTTGTGGGTGTGCTCGGGCACGAATTCGGCGGGAACGGTGTAGTCAGGGCCGCCGGTGCCGAACTTGGCCTTGTTGGCCGGATCCTTGGAGAGGGGGTCGCCGCCCTGGATCATGAAGCCGTTGATGACCCTGTGGAAAAGGGTTCCGTCGTAGTACTTCTCGAGAGCCAGCTTCGCGAAGTTCTCGCGGTGCCTGGGGGTGTCGGAATAGAGCTTCACCTTGATCACGCCCATGCTGGTGATGATGTCGAATACCGGTTCTGCCGGAAGAGTTGCGATTTTTTCCATAACCTGCTTTTCAAGTTGTGCGGCGGCGACGGAGTCTGCGGCAGCCTGTTCCGCAGCCTGCTGTTCCTGTGCTTTCCTGGAGCTGTTGCCACAGCTGCACAGCAGTGCCGCGGCGCCGATGAAACAAAGGCTGAAAGTGATTAATTTTCTCATGTCGTTTTATGTTTTAAGATGAATTTCCTTGCTACGGGCAGGCAGTAGGCGGCGAGCAGCAGGGTGTTGACCGCGAGCGTGGCCGCCGTCGGGAGTTCTCTGCCGATGAGTTGCGGCAGGAAGGCCGAGAGGATCAGCAGGCCCAGTGCGAGTCCGGCATACAGCATTATGGTTTTCCAGTCGTAGGGCACGGGGTAGCGTTTCCTGCCGAGAAGGAAGCTCAGCAGCATGGCTGTGCCGTAGCCCGCGAATCCGCCCCAGGCGCAGGCCCAGTAGCCGATTTCCGGAACCAGCAGCACGTTGAACGCTATCATCACGGAGGCTCCGACTGCGCTGATTATGGCTCCCCACCAGGTCTGGTCGGTGAGCTTGTACCAGAACGAGAGGTTGAAGTAGACGCCCATGAAGATCTCGGCCATCATGACCACCGGCACCACCTTGAGGCCTGACCAGTAGTCCTGGCCCACGAGATACTTGAGCAGCGGCATGTAGAACATCACCGCCAGGAAGGCCAGGAGGGAGAAGACCACGAAGTATTTCATCCCGTCGGCCAGGGTCTCCGGACTGTTGCGGTCTTTCGCCGAGCCGAACACGATGGGCTCGTAGGCATAGCGGAAGGCCTGGGTGAGCAGGGAGATGATCATGGCTATCTTGACGCAGGCGCCGTAGATTCCAAGCTGCCGCATGCCTTCCTCGCCGGGCATCAGCCAGGGGAAGAGCATCTTGTCGGCCACCTGGTTGAGGATTCCGACCAGACTGAGCAGCAGCAGCGGCCATGAATATGAAAGCATGCGGCGGGCGAGCCCTCTGTCGAAGCCGTAGCTCAGACCCTTCAGTTCCGGGATGAAGGCGGCCATCACCGCCGTGGTGCATATCAGGTTCGCGAAGAAGATCAGCCCCACGCCGTCGTTGAAACGGTGGAAGACGCCCTCGCAGGCGGGAATCCTGTCCATCACCAGGAAGATGAAGAGGTTGAGCAGTATGCTCGGGATGATGTAGGCGAACTTCAGCAGCATGAAGCGCACGGGCCGGTGCTGCTGCCTGAGACGGCTGAACATTATGGCCTGTATTGCGTCGAACGCGGTTATCACCGCGAAGCAGAGCACATACTCGGGATGGTCAGCGTAGCCCATGGCCCCGCTCACCGGCTGCAGGAACACCGCGACCAGCGCCACGAAGACCAGCGCCACGCCGCCTACCATCCTAAGCGCGTTGCTGTAGACCATCTTTCCGTCCTCCCCCTCCTTCGAGGCGAAGCGGAAGAGGGTGGTCTCCATTCCGAAAGTCAGCAGCGCAAGGAAGAAGGCCGCGTATGCGTAGAGGTTGGTGACGATTCCGTAGCCTCCGCTCTCCGCCGTGATCTTCCAGGTATAGAGCGGCACCAGCAGGTAGTTCAGAAAACGCCCCACTATGCTGCTCAGCCCGTAGATGGCCGTGTCCTTGGCGAGTGACTTGAGATTCATTTGCGTCAGTTCTTGACCGGTGCCGCGGGAGTGCCGGGCAGAGGCTCCCAGTTCTCGAGTTCATCGAGCAGGACCTCGACCGCCTTCTCTATCTGGGCGTCCTTGCCGAGATAGTCTTCGAAGGGGTTGATGTCGACTTCGATGTCGGGGTCGACGCCGTGGCCTTCGATTATCCACTCACCGTCGGTGGAGTACGAGGTGAAGAAGGGAGTGCGCATGTCCTGTCCGTCCACGAAGGGCTTGGAGCCGGAGATGCCCACTATACCGCCCCAGGACCGCATTCCTATGAGCTTGCCGAGGCCGAGCTTGCGGAAGCCGTAGGGGAAGAGGTCGCCGTCGGAGGAGGAGTATTTGTCGATGAGGCAGACCTTGGGCCCGTAGAAGGCCTGGTTGGGTACGGGCTCGTTGCTGCCGTTGCGGTACATGCTTATCCTGTAGACCTCGCGCTGCAGGCGTTCGAGTATCATCGGGGACACGTTGCCGCCGCCGTTCATCCTGTCGTCGATTATCAGGGCCTGCTTGTCGAGCTGGCTGTAGTAGAGGCGGGCGAACATCTCGAGCCCGGCTTCGCCCATGTCGGGGATGTGGATGTATCCTATCTTCCCGCCGGAGAGCCGGTCGGTCATCTCGATGTTGCGCTTCACCCAGGCGTAGTAGGCCAGCTGCGACTCGTCGCCGGCGGGCACCACATAGACGGTGCGCGCGTTCTTTCCGGAGGCGTCGGACGCAAGGGTCAGGGAGACGGTCTTTCCGACCTTGCCCACGAGGGCCTGGCCGACGTCGCTGAGTTCCGAGGCGGGGATGCCGTTCACGGCGGTGATGTATTCGCCCACCTTCGCCTCAACTCCGGGAGCGGTCAGAGGAGACGAAAGGCGCTCGTCCCAGTCCGCACCTTCGAAGATGCTCTCGATCCTGAAAGCGCCGGTGCGGGCGTCCTTCGAATATCTGGCTCCGAGCAGTCCGGTCGCCACGCGCTCCACTTCCGGGGTCTCTCCGGAGGTGATGTAGGCGTGGCCCACGTTGAGCTCGCCGAGCATCTCGCCTATCAGGTAGGTCAGGTCGTCGCGATGTCTCACGTAGGGGAGCATCTGCGCATATTTCTCATATACATGGTCCCAGTCGGCGCCGTGGAGGTTCTCCACGTAGAAGCCGTCGCGGGTGATTCTCCAGCTCTCGTCGAAGATCTGGCGCCATTCGGCCACGTGGTCGACCACGATGTCGGCGTCATCCACGGGCACGGCCTTCGCGGATTCGGGGGAGCTGCCGGAGTTCACCACCTTGTAGTCGGAGCCGGTGTGCACCAGGGCCTTGGATGCGTCGGGGGTGAAGGCGAGGTAGCGTCCGGAGGGGCCGTCGCTGACCTCCATGGTCTTGAGGTCTAGGATCTTGAGGTTTCCGCCGTCGGAGTACCAGAGCTTGTCGTCGTCTGAGAGCAGAATCTGCGACGCCCTGACGGGAAGCGCGGTGATGCGCCCGGCTATGCCTTCGAGGTCCACGCGGGTCACCGCCTTCTGCTCCGCGTCGGCTTCCTTGGCTTTTCCGTCCTTGGCCTCATCCGGCTCCGAAGGCTTGTATTCGTCGGATTTCAGGGCCATGGGGTTGGGAGTGCCGGCGGCCAGCGGCAGCACGAAAAGCTTGTCGCTCATCCTGAACGCGGCGTTCCACTCCAGGGAGGAGTAGCTGTAGCTGAAGTCGGTGTCGGCGGAGAGGAAGAGGTATTTCCCGTCGCGTGAGAACATGGGCGACCAGGCGTCGAACCAGCGGTCGGTGAGCTGGTAGCTCTTCCGGGCTGCGACGTCGAAGAGCCAGATGGCCGACTTCTTGTTCGGCAGCAGGGTCGTGTATGCCGCCCAGGCTCCGTCGGGCGAGAGCGTGAAGCTGTAGAATCCGTCCAGTTCGCTCACGAGTATGCGTTCGGCCCGTCCACGGGCGAGGTCGGCTTCGTAGACTTCGCGGGCGTCGGTGAGGAAATAGAGCTTGCTGCCGTCGGGGCTCCACTGCAGGCCGGAGGGGTAGCCGCTCTTGAAGGAGGTCAGCGCCTTCGCGGCCGCGATGTCGTCGCAGGGGGCGACGTAGAGTTGATATTCTCCGTCGGTGTCGGAGAACCAGGCGATGTGCTTTCCGTCGGGGCTCCAGCAGGCTTCCCGTTCATGGGAGCCGGGGGAGCGGGTGAGGTTGTAGACCGGACCTTCCTCCGCAGGGAGGGAGAAGATGTCTCCGCGGCCGGTCGCGAGCACGCGGCTGCCGTCGGGCGAGAGGCTGAAGTCGCTGAGCCTGCCCACGCTGCCGCGGTATTCGCTGCGGCCCCAGATGTCGTCGGCTTCGAGGGTGATCTCCACCTTCTGAGGCTCCCCCCCCC
>ERZ779889.2009-NODE-2009-length-17944-cov-3.592375_pt1 | contig 17944 bp, 12 predicted proteins | sample MGYA00511030_ERZ779889 | MGnify/ENA primary metagenome ERZ779889 (study PRJEB29588, sample SAMEA2160616) | human gut metagenome | biome: human gut; feature: human-associated habitat; material: faeces | place: Denmark | collected 2008/2010 ...
CCTACCATAGCGAACAAAAAACTCACTATACCGGTAGTGGCACATAAATACATCCATGTTTTTGTCTGACTGTTTTGTTTTGCCATTTGTTCTATTTAATCATTTGTTCTGTTTTATTTCTCCAGAAACTCCTTAATCACTTTCAGCGTTTCGGCTTTGGCCGTTTCTAGGTTATCATTCACGATGATGCAGTCAAATTGCGGAGCGAAGCTCAATTCATATTCCGCTTTGGCGATGCGGCTTTCTATCACTTCGGGAGTGTCCGTACCTCGTCCTTCCAACCGGCAACGCAATTCCTCCACCGAAGGCGGCTGGATAAATACCGACAACGCACGCTCACCGTAAAACTTCTTGATATTGCATCCGCCTACCACATCAACGTCGAACACGACATTCTGTCCGGCTTCCAATTGCTTTTCCACCTGCTCTTTCAGCGTCCCGTAGTAACGGTCTTTATACACTTCCTCGTATTCCAAAAATTCGTTGTTCTCAATGCGGCTACGAAACTCTTCCGGAGTAAGGAAGAAATATTCCACCCCGTCGCGTTCCTCGCCGCGCGGCGGACGGCTGGTGGCCGAAATGGAAAAAGCAAGGTTCAGCCCCTGCTTCAGCAGGAAATTGATAATGGTCGATTTGCCCGAACCCGACGGCGCCGAAAATATGATTAACTTACCCATGTCTGCTTGCTTACATGACGTTCAACACTTGTTCCTTGATTTGCTCCAGCTCGTCTTTCATCTTCACCACGATGTTCTGCATCTCGGCATGGTTCGACTTGCTGCCCGTGGTGTTGATTTCTCGCCCCATCTCCTGGGCAATGAAGCCGAGTTTCTTCCCCTGCCCGTGCCCGTCGCTCATCGTCTGGCGGAAGTAGCGCAAGTGGTTGGACAGGCGTTGTTTCTCCTCATTGATGTCGAGCTTCTCGATGTAATAAATCAATTCCTGTTCCAGGCGGTTTTTGTCATAGTCCACACTGAGCGTCTTCTCCAGCGCGTCGGTGATGCGCTCACGGATGCGGGCCACGCGCTCCTTCTCATACACTTCGATGGAAGCCAGCAGGGCGGCTATGTTGTCGAGTTTTTCGCAAAATTTCCGTTCCAACGCCTCCCCTTCCTGACGGCGGAAAGCCTCCAGCTTGTCTATCGCCTCATGGACGGCCTGGTTTACGACGGCCCATTCCTCTTCGGTCAGTTCCTGAATCTCCACCTTCGTCATCACGTCGGGCAGGCGCAACAACATGGAAAACCAGTCGGCAGGCAAGGGGATGCCCGTGGTCCCGGCTATGGCGTTTATCTGTTTGTAATAGCTCTCCAGCACAGCCATGTTGATGGGCGTGGCAGCGTCCACCACGTCTTTTTCCACCCAAAGGTTGAAATCCACCTTCCCACGTTCCAGACGCTGGGCGATGAGGTTGCGGATTTCCATCTCCTTTTCCCGGTAGAGCGGGGCGATGCGTGCCGACACGTCCAGCGCCTTGCTGTTGAGCGACTTTATTTCAACGTGTATCTTTTTTCCTTCAAATTCGGCAGTCACTTTGCCGTATCCGGTCATTGATTGTATCATAGATTTCTAAGTTTTTGCAAAAGTAATTCATTCCGCCAAGTTAGCCAATAAACAGCCAAAGTTTTAGCTTTCATAAATTTTCCGCCGAAAAGCACACATACAGAAAGCCTATTGCCTATCTTTGCAACCAACCACACACCACACCTGCCATGCAAAAACAACATGCACTCATCGCCCTGCTCGCGGCCGCCCTGTCTTTTGCCGGATGCAGCCAACCCGTCTTCGTGGAAGAAACCGGCAGCCAGCCCGGCCAACCGCCAACCGAAGAAAGTCACCCGACGGACACCGCCGACGACGGACACACCTACGACCGGCTCGAATGGCAAGGCGAAACAGAAAAATTCCGCTTTGAAGCCGACGGCACCATCCGCCTCTACGACGACAGCGAAAAGCAGGGCACGGCCTACTTGTCGGCCCCGCTCTCCACCCCCGACCGCACGTGCTGGCAAGTGCACGTGAACCTGTCGTTCAACCCGTCGGCCAACAACTACGCACGCCTCTACCTGATGGCCGACTCTCCCGACCTCACCGGAAGCCTCCACGGCTATTTCCTCCAAGTGGGCGGCGAGAAAGATTGCCTCTATTTCTACCGTCAGGAAGGAACGCACCTGACCTTGCTCCACCAAACAGACGCTTTCATGCAGGGCGATTCCTCGCCCGAAACGGACTTGAAGGTGGAGCGCGACAGCCAGGGTTACTTCCTGCTCCACGTGCCCGAGGCCGGCACTCCGGCCCAACCGGTTGCCATTGTCAAAGACACCGTCGTCGCCACAGCCACCCACTGCGGCATCTCCTGCACGTACACCGGCAGCCGCAGCCGGGGCATGCGTTTCCCCGTCTTCCGCATCCATCACGACGTGACCGATGTGGAAGAAGTGCAACCCGACCATTTTTACCCCAGCCAGCCAACAGAATAAGCCCCTCTCCCCGCCGGGCCACGGCGGCAAAACCGGGGCGCAGGCCCGGCAGGATGAAACATCTGAAACTTTTCTTACAAAACCTAAGCACATCAAACCCGGTATTCAACGGGTGACGGTCGCGCACAAGCATACCCTTAAAGGTAGCCAAGAGCGGAAAGGAATCCGTGCGAGGACGGAAAGGAATCCGTGGTCGGCTACCCTCCTTTCCGTGGTCGGACGAAACAGAAAGGGAGGCAATGCCCGCATAGGGCTTTCAGGCTCAACTTCTTACAAAACTCCTACGCCACATTGTGCCAACCAAACCGCCTGAGCAGTGTCTGCATGCCGAAGACTTCCCGATATTTTACATGAGTGTAAAATAAGCGAACAAAGGCATCAGCCACAGGGCAACAACAAAGGAGAGGCATGCATACATAAAAAGAAGCAGCGCCCAACCCAAAGATTGAACACTGCTTCTGCAAACTAAGAAACGGTCGTTTCAAATATCAATCATAAAGTTCCTCCAGCTTTGCCTGCAACTGTTTTCCTCGCAAACCCGAAGCCACAATCTTCCCGTCGGGCCCAATCAACAACGTTGCCGGGATGGCACGCACGTCATACAACTGCGCTGCCGGACTTTTCCATGCCTTCAGGTCGGAAAGTTGAGGCCACGACATGCCCAGTTGTTCAACGGCCTTTGCCCAGTCGTCCTTGTTGGCATCTAATGAAACACCGACAATCTCAAAGCCTTTCGGATGATATTTCTCATAGAGAGATTTCACAAGCGGCATCTCGGACCGGCAAGGCCCGCACCAACTGGCCCAGAAATCGACCAGCACGTAGTTGCCTTTTCCGGCATAGTCGGACAGCTTGTGTTCTGCCCCCTGCATGTCGGGCAAAGTAAAATCGGAAAAGGCAGCGCCCGCCGCTTTACGTTTTGCCCCCTCGACCTTGCGGATGGTGGAAGCAAGGAGAGCATTGTCCTTGTAAGGATAATCGCGCAAATACGCATCCAGGAAGTCTGTGCCCAACACGTTGTCGTAGTTGAAGATGAAATAAGCGGGAATCAAATTGTCCTTGTTGTCCAAGATGCCCTGGCGCAAAGCCTTCATCTGGCGCTCCGACACGTCGGCCCACTCCTTATCCAGGCGTTTCCCGATGGAATCCGGCAACTGGCCGTTGTATTTTTCAGCCAGCTCCGTGGCTTCCTGCTGTATGCGCCGTTGCTCCACTCCTCCCTGGTTGATGGCATCCGTAATGGCCACCATGCGTGCATTGGTTTCAGAACCTTCCACCTTCACGCCTCTGTCCAGCACCACCCGGATGGGAGTCTCGTCGAGGATGAAAGCCGCCACCACGTTGTATCCCGTCGAAGTGCCACAAATCGAAGCCAGTTTGGGCAGCTCGGCCGTGCCCTTCATCACATACGTGCCGTCTATGCAGGCTGCACTGTCTATCGCTGCGCGGTCTGCTATCGAAAACAGGTAGACTTTCTCTGGTTTAAAACCATTTGCTTCTTGCTTGTTGACAAAGGTCACCTGGTAGCCTGTCTGGGCCGACAATGAAACACAGCCCAACAAAGACACGAACGCCGCTATCGTTACTTTAAAACACATAATTCGAAATTATAAATAAACTTTAATCATTAAACTTATCGCTTGAAGGTGTCTGTGAGCCTAACTGACGCACTTTGAACACTTTTCCTCCAACATTGGTCTTGTACAACAATTTTGGAGCATCATAGACCGTAATGTCATAGATGAACACATCACCGTTTTCACAGCCCACGAACAACTGGTTGCAAAGCGCATAAGACATCGTCAAACAAGTAATTGGCGAAGTGACTTCGGGCAATGACAATTTTTTCTGCTGGGGAGCGGACAAAGTACCAGGATATAAGAAATAAGTCACTTCGTTGCCTATCGTATAAAATATGGTACGCGCAGCTGTCTGGCATGTCGCTATATTACGCCAGTTGCCGCTCGACAAGAAACAACTCGAAGAATCCAAATGTTGGGATATCATCAGCTCGGAATTCACGAAATGGAATGGATTCTGATTAGCCGTCAATCCCGTTGTGTAAACAGCGAAATGCCGGAATTGTGTCCCGACTGCTCCAGGTGCATTATATATACAGAGGAACACCAACTGACCACTCATGGTATAAAAAGTATTCAAACCTATGTAAAGCATCTCTGTTCCTTCCGGAAAATTTCCGACGGGGGCACCGAATGTCGGTTCTCCAGACAAGGCAACCATGCGGGCCACGGAAACCTGCGATTCTTCAGAAACCTGTTGCAATTCAACAGACGCCAGCAATATACGGCGATTCTTTTCGTCGTAACAGGGAATCATGTTGTTGAACATCGCATTGCCAAACTTTGTTACCTTGTAACCTTTCTCATCCAAATAGTAAGGCTCTGAAAGATATTTGCCACCCAAGTAGTTTTTCGACATCACACGGGTGTAGAGTGCACCATCGGCCGAAGCCAAGAATGTAGCTGGCTGCAATATGTCGGTTCCATCATGGTCAGCACGAGCCACCAACTGAAAATTAGCCGGAAGCCCGTTCAGGAACTGATCACCGTCAATCATATCATAGAGCTCCATATCGCTACTTCTCAGTTCATAAGCGCCCTGGTCTGTGATTACAGTAATCGAACCGTCTACGCTAATGTGTTTATCCACAGCCTTATTTAAGCCAATCGGTTTACCCTGAATGGCATCCCCATTGTTGGCATCTCCATAAGCATCCAAAATCGTTTCGTATTCCGTTACTTGCACACCATTCTTGATGGACGTAAAATCACGGATGGCAGAAAGACCGGCCTTTCCATTGTTATCTGTCAGGATAATCCAGTTTCCGGAAGAATATCTTGAGTAACACCATACAATGACTTCTGCCATGTATTTCACTCCTGTCGACTTTTCTATGATATTGAAAGAGCCGTACGTACCAGTGTCACCAGAATAATCTTCTATTCCGCATTTCTCCATCAACTCATCCGTCCCGACAACCACTCTGGTACCTTCACCTATTTTCGTCCCATTGATGACCCACTCATAGGTCACTTCCTGAGAACGTTTCAACGAATCCTCGCCCCATGTGAACATCGAACTTGCGTCGAGCACAATTTCTCCATCTTGATAACAGACAAAAGGTGTCGGCTGTGTATAATCAACCAACCACTGGGGAGGATTAGTCTCTGCATAGTCATAATTCCCCTCGTCTTCAAAACAAGCCGTCAAAACCAGCAGGCTTGCCATCATACAATATATCAGTTTATTCATAGTCGTTATTTTCTTTGGTTTATAATTTTATTATATCGGTACCTCCATCGGATAACCGTCTTCGTCATTAACAGGATTTTCAATCAGCCATTGCTTGAAATCCAAAGCCAACTGGCGTGCTACATCAGGATTGTTCACAATAACGTTCTCGTTCAAATCTCTAGCTCCCGGAATGTTTTCCAAAAAGAGTTTATATTTCAACGCAGAATATTTGCCCAACAAATAACTCTCGACTTCGGCCGTCCACCACAACGGGCGTACAGGATTCTTCGAAACATAGACAATGGCGCGGGAACGTTCATATTGTCCGACCAACAACTCGTCGGTAGGCACAATCTCCAACACCAAGCGGTATCCATCTTCCAACTCTTCCAAATGCGATGTGCGGTTAAACTGAATACGAATTGTGTCCTGCAAATTAGTAGCATTCTCCGGCACAGACAATGCACGGAATGTATACTCGTCTTGCAATGTATAATCCTCCGGACGTGCCGTGGTCATGTCATCGACCACACGCAAGCGGAAATGTGCATCATTTTCCAATTTCTGCCCTGCCAAAACCACAATCAAATCGGCATACTGGTGAGCATCAAGGGGAGAATTGAAATAAAAAGTGATTTCTGTCGAATCGGCAGTTTCTGTACCAGCAACAGCGTCGCACCAGAATTTTTCAAAATAGACCATGCGTTCCTTGCCAAACACCATGATATCTTGTTCCTCACAAGCTGTCAACAAGAATCCACCGATGACAGCTATTAAAAGCGTTAGTTTTCTTATCATGACTTTACAACTTTACTGTTTTATATTACATATTTTGATTATCCGGAATAGGTAACATGTATTCCGATTTATTCAGTTTCCGGCTCGTGCCGCCAATCTTCACTTTTGCACCCAAACGTTTGTAGAGATAGAAGAGCTGACCTTCGGAAATCCACTCGCGTTGAGCATCGCGAATCAAGTCTTCCAAGAAACGATCCAAACTATTTGATACTGTCAACGATGTATAAAGTCCGCGGGTGCTGCGGATAGAGTTCAATATGTTATACGCCTCAGTGAAATTGCCCTGACGCGCATAATGCTCAGCCATGATGTAACGAATCTCCGTGGCACGGATAACCGGCAGTGTCTGCACATTTTTCGTGCGTATGCTTCCATCTTCACTACAATACCACTTGGTTGAAATCCGGCAATCTCCATTAAAACCGCTGTATTCCGGAACGAACAGCAAATAATTGTAACGATAGTCTTGCTCCTTTTCATCAACACCGCCTACGGTTGTAAATATCTGTTGCCCATCCAAATCGAGAATAAACCAGCTAGAATTTCCACCTTGAGCATCCGAACGTTTCTGGAAATACGTACCCAAACCGTAATCTTCGTAGGCATCTTCGTTATACAATGCAAAGATAAGATTGGAAACAATCTTCAGGTCTGTTCGCGATTCATTGTTGTTAGCAGCCATCATTGTCACCCAGTTGTCTTCTGTAAACATGTTGTAAACCTGATTATTGGCACCCTTTGCCTGAAACTTCATCACTTGGTCTGCACACTCAAAAGCCAAATCGTCTTCACCCATATACTGGTACACACGAGCCAACAAAGCGGTTATAGCATAGTAATTCAAACGATAGCCTCTTCCCAAAAAGAAATCGTCTAGTGTAGCTCCTTCATCAGCAGCTCCTTCCATAGCATAAGCCAGTTCATTGTAGAAACGCGCATCGGCCGTAGCATTAGCACTCATCCCAATGGCTGTCGTGTCTATGCGTATTGTCAACCGTTGTGCTTCCTTGAAATCAGCCACAACTTTTTCCAAGAAAGGTTTCACTTCGATAGCTTCGGGCTGAATGTTGGGGTATGTGTCTACATAAGGAAGATAAGCACCCCCTTCATTTTCAATGGGAGCAGGAGCAAACAGACGGCACAAATCAAAGTGCATCAGTGCACGGCAAGCATAGGCTTCTCCCAAAATCATGTCGCGCTCCAGTTCGCCCTCGGCAAACTTGTCTGGATTTTCATTCTGGATGCTTTGAATCAAGTTATTGGCATTGGCAATCACATTATAGCCATCTTTCCAAATAGCGTCAATCGTCTCACGCAGGCTTACATTGTGATAATTAAAATTACGCGCTTCCTGGTAAATGGTATTGGTACTAGTTCCACTGGCATGCATCCAGTCCCAGCTATATTGCTGAGAAATGCAGTCAACAAGGCCGAACTGTAACTCTACACCATAAAGATTTTTAGAAGTCATCGCTTTATACACACCACTCAACATCGAGCGATAGCCATCTCCCGTTTCTGTCAACTTGTTGTTTGTGGCCTGCCCTTCAGGTTCAATGTCCAACCAGCCGGCACAAGCCGTCATGAAGCATGCCGACAGCAATAGGAATATGCTGGAATATATTGTCTTTTTCATAATTGCATCTTTTTATTAAAAGCCTAAGCTTAATGTGAAACTATAATTTTTAGCATAGGGATAACTAGTTCCTCGTTCTTCACGTATGGTCGACCAACGAGCCAAGTCGTTTGCGTTGAAACGAATACCCAATGAGCTGAGCCGCAACTTCTGGGCTATTTCCGGCTCGAAGTCGTATCCCAATGACAAACTGCTAAACGACAAATAATCGTTGTCTTGCACAAAACGCGAGGTTGGTTGCGTCTCCACATCAGACTTCATGTCATAATACGGAGCCAAGTCGCCCGGACGCTGCCAGCGTTGTGTCAAGACTCTTCGGTCGACATTGCTGTTTTCAATGTCGGCTTCTTCTACCTTTTGCAAGAGCGTGTTGTTATAGCTCTGTCCACCCCATTGGTAAAGGAACGTCGTATTCAGATAAAATCCTTTCCAACCGATGTTGATACCGAACGAGCCTTGTGCCTTCGGACTTTCATCACCACAAACCACAATATCGGCCGAGTTCCAAGTATGTGTCACAGAACCATCGCGTTTACGAAACATTTCCTTACCGGTCGAAGGGTCAATGCCCAAAGAGGGGACAGCATAGATGGCTGTAGTCGACGCACCTACATAGAATTGTGTCAATGGCACATACTTTAATTCTTCATACTCTTCGTTGTTGGCATCCTCACCTTTACCAGCATAGAAATCCTGCACTTTCTGGTTGTATTCTGCAGCATCCTGGCCAAGTTTGGTGATGCGGTTCTTGTTCCCGGCAATCATAGCATTCAAAGCTACAGTCCAATCACGGTCTTGATAAGGCACAACATTGAGTTTTAACTCATAACCTTTATTCATAATAGTACCTGCATTGGTGTAGAAAGTTTCAAAACCGGAAGATGTACGGATGTTCAACTGAGAGAGCTGGTCGGTTGTCTCTTTCCAATAGTAGTTTGCTTCAAGAGACAAGCGACGATTAAACATTTCCAACGTAACACCAACATCCCACGTGCCTGTTTTCTCCCAAGTCAGAGCTGGATTACCCAATGCTATCAACGTATTGGCCGGTGTGGAGAAATACCAGTCGTCAGAAGTCTGATAGGTGGATACAGCCGCATAGGAAGGAAAACTTACGTTACCGGTCACACCATAAGTGCCACGCAAACGCAAAGTGTTGATGACCGAATTATTACGCAGGAACTCATAATTGTGTATGTTAATACCTAGTCCGACAGACCAGAACGGAGCAAAACGGTCTTCATTGCCAAACTTGGACGAACCATCCATACGGAAAGAAAAGTCCGCCAAGTAAATATCATCATACGAATAGTTGACAGCTCCCAAGACACCAAACAACCTGTCTTCACTTCTGACAACATTTGTTTTGTCCGGCTGTTCGGCCGCATAACTTGGCGAATGGAGATTGCTCAACTGGAATCCTCGATAGAGAATGTCCGTATTTTCACTATGGCTTTCCTGCGCATTGATACCGGCTGTGGCATTAATAAAATGTTTGTTTATAGCTTTATTATAATAGAACAAAGCATTCAAGTTCCAAGTGTAGGACGTACTGCCTGATGTCTGCAACGTGCCTTTCTCTTTGCTCGGAGAGCTCACGAAACTCGGATCTTTCGGGTCGACATACGACTCGGCATCGGAATCTGTACGCGTCACAGAAAACTGGCCTTTGAAAAAGAAATCGTCTGTAAAATTGATGTTGACGCTCAAATTATCGGTTAAGTCAGTCAAAGTAGTACGGCCGGAATAGCTACCTAAGTAACGAGCCTGATAAAGAGGGTTGGCCACATTATTAGATGAGAGCAACGTTTCCAGCAAGTTTCCATCATTGTCATAAGGAGCCCAATAAGGCTTTAAAGCTGCATACCTGGAAAAGTCGCCATAAGGAGAGTTTTCAGACTTCGTCACCGTGTAAGTCACCTGGTTCATCACCTGCAACCATTTGTTGTAACGATAGTCCAACGTTAAACCCACTCCATAGACATCGCGGAAAGAGCCTTTCATTGCACCATTGTGTGTATTATAATTCAAATCGACGCTATAACGGATCGACTCGACACCACCCGAAAGATTCATACTGTGTGTCTGGTTGAACACGTTACGTACAGGCTGAGCCAACCAATCGGTTTCCACACCGCGGCGCACTTCATTCAACAAATCATTGTAACGTACATCTTCATTCAACTGTCCTCCTGGAGTCTCATTTGTAAAAAAGCCGGCCAGACGCTCCACTTGCAACATCTCTTCGGCATTACAAAGATTATAGTCCGACAAATCGGGAAACTCCATACCGCCTGTAAAGTTATACTGCACTCTCAATTCGCCAGGTTTAGGAGCGACGGTTGTCACCACAATGACACCATTGGCAGCACGTGAACCATAGAGGGCTGTAGCGGCCGCATCTTTCAAAATCGTCATGCTCTCGATACGGTTGATATCCATATCGTAGATTTTCTGTACGCCCACTTCAAAGCCATCCAAAATAAAGATAGGAAGGTTAGGATTATCGGCCAAGTTGGTACGTTGCGAACGGCGTGCCGACTCCACATCGAGTCCACGGTTCATACCAATACTACTCTCTCCACGAATAGTAAACTCCGGCAGGTTGTTCGGGTCAGAACCCCAAAGATTGGCCTCTTTCAGGCGGAACGACGGTTCGAATGCCTGCAAGGCGGCTATCGCGTTTTTGTTATTCGTCTTCAATAACTGGTCTTTCGTCACCACCGTGGCGTTTCCCGTAAAAGCATTCTTTTTCAACTGCTGATAACCCGTCACCACCACTTCGTCCATCATCTCCGCATTTTCCTGCATCGTCACGTTTATGTTTGCCCGATTCCCAATGCGCATTTCCTGGTCTTCCATTCCAATCATGGTAAAGACCAACGTGTTAGAGCCACCAGAGGTGGATGAGACAGGCACATCCAGCGAATAATGTCCATCGAAATCGGTCGCTGTGCCCGTCTTCGTGCCTTTCAGCATGACCGACACGCCGGGAAGCGGATTACCTTCCTCGTCGATAACACGGCCGCTCACTTTCTTTTTCTCCTCCTGGCCGGATTGTCCGGCTTTTGCCCCAGCATTTTTCTTCGCCAAGATATACACAAACTTCCCTTTGATGCTATAGGTCAAAGGAAGCCCCTCCAGCAGTTGGTCGAGCGCAGCCTTGATGTCGGTAGTCTGCACCTTACGAGTCACCTGCATGCCTTTCACGTCGTCGTGCGTAAACACAAACTTGTAGTTAGTGCTCTTTTCCAACTGACGGAACACTTGGGACAACGGCTTTTGAGTGACCTCCAGCCGAATCTCTTCTTTTCTCTCTTGCGCCTGCAATTCCTGTGTCTGCAATGTCAAACTCGCCAACAACAGGAGGCTAAAGCACAGATGATGCTTCTGTGAATAACGTTTCATGTTTTATTGTTTTGGTTATAAGTCTCTCGTCAAATCATCAACCATCTTTTATATTTTTTATTGATGATTAATTCATTCTCCTTTTATTAGTAGACGAAGAGAGTCTCCAATCGGGCACGGCTAACGCACGAAAAAATACATTTTCCCAAGAATGGAAGCAGAAACGGGCCAAGCCTTGCACGCAGAAACGCAACAACAATAAATATCGCAACGGCAAGAATGAAACGAATACAAAAAGTCCATCCGGCAATGACACGAATCCACCACCGGATGGAGAAAATATCTTAAATGAACGCCCATACGCAAATCCGCATCTAAAAAAGCGACATCCGGCCAACCCGCCCGAGCTGCTGGCCAATCGCGGACATTCACATTATCGTCAAGTTTGAAAACAAAAGAAGGCTGTCAGTCTATATAGACCACTCCATCGCGATATTCAGCCTTGACCTTTTGCAAAAAGTTTAATTGTTCCAAAGCCCCTTCTATCCCGGCAGAGCGTTCACAGAAATAATGCAGGCGGAGCGACATGGCACGGGGGTTGTTGAACACCACATCGACGTTGTACCAGCACCCGACCCGCTGCATGATTTCCGACAAAGGAGCATCGTCGAAGAAAAAATAGCCGTCTTTCCAATACACATACACATCGGTATCTACTTTCCGGAGGGAGAACGAACCATCATCATTCAAACGGGCATCCTCTCCCGGCTTGACACGGACAAAATTTCCACCCTGCGCGCCACACACTTCCACGCTTCCTTTAATCAATGTCACGTGTGAAGGGAGGTCTGCATGGTCGCTCAAATTAAACTCAGTGCCCAGCACCCGCACCTGCATGTGGTCTGTCTCCACGATAAAAGGCGCGTTGTTTTCTTTCTTGGCCACTTGAAAATAGGCCTCGCCATACAAACGCACCTTGCGTTCCTTTCCCGTAAAGGACGCAGGATATTGCAAACGGCTTTTGTCGTTCAGCCAGACGACAGTCCCATCGGCAAGGATGAGCTTAAAGTCTTTTCCGGAAGGGGTCGAGAGCGTATGCAGCTGGTCTGCATTCGATTTGCCATCTGCAACGTAGGCCAGCGTCGCCGTGTCGGTCTGGTTGGCCACTCCTTGAAGCATCGCGGCTTGTGCCCCACCCTCTTTGTCCAGCGCAAGCATTCCGTCTTCTGTCTGCAAAACGACAGTCCGCGGCGTTTCAACAGCTTTATAGACAGTCACAGGTTCGGGCTTATCAAACAATCCGCCATGCCACAAACAAAGCAACACAAGAGCCACGGCAGCAACTCCTGCCATGCCGCCCATCCAGAAGTGTCTTCTCCGCAAAGCGACCCGGGGCTTATTGCGTGCCTGAAAGCGCTGCCACTCTTTTTCCACATCGGGCTTTGCTATACACGTTCTCCCTATTGCATCTTTATATTTATAGAGAAGCCTACAAGCCTGCATGGTCTCAGGGTCGGCCATTTTTTTTCTGATTTCTTCCGGCGAATCGTCTCCGGCCTGTTCCATCAGACTTAGCGCATCATCCAATGCTTTCGGCCATTCTTCCGGAGTTTTATCATTATCTCTTCGATTCATAGTCATTGCTATTATTCTTTTTTTATATAAGTAGACGTTTAAGAGCAACAATATGGCTACCTTTTTTCTGTTTTTTTAAGCATTCCATCTCGTAGAAGTTTCAGAGCTTTGATTATATGCTTTTTCACGGTGCTCGTGCTGATGGCTTTTTCCTCTGCAACTTCTTTATATTTCTTCTTTTTAAGGAAACATTCCTCCAGCACTTGCCGTGTCAATGGTGGCATTTTGTCCATTATCCGATAAACTTGTTCCACGTCGTCTTCCTCCTCACGATATTCCTCCCAATCTTCAGCAAACATCCTGGCGTAGAAATCGGCGTACTTCTTTTTCACTTCTTGCTTCCGCAAGTAGTCTATACACCGGTTCCTTACAGATGAATACATATACGACTCCCAATTCCTGACACTCTCCTGCTTGTGGTTGTGCCAAACATACTCAAAGCAGTCGCTTACGACATCCTTGCTGAGTTCCTCATCTTCAAGTATATTGAATGCCAGATAATAGAAAGCCATGTACGATTCTTTATAGAATTGCTCAAAAGCAACCATATTACTCAACTTTTTCTCTTTTTAAGGTTCGTTCTTCTGTTTTTGCCTCGCAAGATAGCACATTATTCCGAATTTTCCTAAAAAAGCACCAGCCAGCCGACAAGGAAATGACTTAAACCGGTATTAAGTAATCTCTCAATGATTGCATCGTAGAATCAGGATGCACAAGAACCGTTTGGCTACACAGGAAGGGAGCCGACCTGGGCTTCCTTTCCGCTCCCGGCTACCCTCCCTTCCGTGGTCGGCTGCCCTCCTTTCCGCTCCCAGGCGCATTCCACCCTGTGCGAATATGGCTAAAATGTTTGAAACACATTTGTAACATTTCACGCTTTTGCATTGCTGTTTAAAGCTTAAGCGCATTTTTCCGCAGACGACTTGCCTTCTATTTCATGAAATCTGCTATTTTTGCCAGTCTTGATATGATAACTTCAAAAAACAAACACAATTAAGTAAAAATGGCAACATCTCAATTCAAACACCAGGGACTGGATGAGCGCCAGGTGGCAGAAAGCCGTGCCAAACACGGCAACAACCTGCTCACACCGCCACCCCGTACTCCGATGTGGAAACTCTATCTGGAGAAATTCAAAGACCCCATCATCCGCGTGCTGCTCGTGGCCGCGGTCTTTTCACTGATTATTTCTTTCATTGAAAGCGAATTTGCCGAATCCATCGGCATCATCGTGGCCATCTTCCTGGCCACGGGCATCGGATTTTATTTTGAATATGACGCCGGCAAGAAATTCGACTTGCTCAACGCCACGAATGAGGAAACGCTCGTGCGCGTCATCCGTGGCGGAAGCGTGCACGAGGTGCCCCGCAAGGATATCGTTGTGGGAGACATCGTGATGCTGGAAAACGGCGAAGAGATTCCGGCCGACGGCGAACTGCTGGAGGCGACCTCGATGCAGGTGAACGAATCGAGCCTCACGGGCGAACCGATGGTGGAAAAGACAACCGACCCGGCCCATTTCGACAAGGAAGCGACCTACCCTTCGAACCACGTGATGCGTGGCACAACGGTGGTAGACGGGCATGGCATCATGCAGGTGCTCCACGTGGGCGACGCCACGGAAATTGGCAAGGTGGCACGCCAAGCCACGGAGGAATCAAGCGAAAAGACTCCGCTCAACATTCAGCTGGAACGCCTGGCAGACCTCATCGGTAAGGTTGGTTTCATCGTGGCCGCTTTGGCTTTCATCGGCTTCACATGGCACGAACTGCACAACTACCTTGCAGCACACACCGTGAGCGGCATGACGGAATATCTGGACATCGCGAAAATCGTGCTCCACAACTTCATGATGGCCGTCACGCTCATCGTCGTGACCGTGCCCGAAGGACTGCCCATGAGCGTCACATTAAGCCTGGCACTGAACATGCGCCGCATGCTGGCCACCAACAACCTCGTGCGCAAGATGCATGCCTGCGAGACAATGGGTGCCGTGACGGTGATCTGCACCGACAAGACCGGCACACTGACACAAAACCGCATGCAGGTGCATGAAACCAAATTCGAAGCGCTCAACGAGCAAAAACTGGATATGGGCCAAACCAACAGCCAGCTCGTGGCTGAAGGCATAGCGGCCAACTCCACGGCTTACCTGGAGGAAGAAGAAGGCCAGGTGAAAGGCGTGGGAAATCCCACCGAAATCGCCCTCCTGCTCTGGATGCAGGCACAAGGACAAGACTACCTGGCGCTGCGCAACGGAGCCACGGTCGTCAACCAACTTCCTTTCTCGACGGAACGCAAGTTTATGGCCACGCTCGTGGAATCGGCATACGCCACAGGCAAACGCATCCTCTACTTGAAAGGAGCTCCTGAAATCATTTCCAAAAAATGCGCCCTCATTGCCACACCGGCAGGCACAAGCCCGATGAGTGACGCACAGGCCAACATCGACGCCCAGCTTTTAACCTACCAGAACATGGCAATGCGCACGCTGGGATTTGCCTACCGGGTGGTTGGAGCCGACGAACCTGCCGACTGCGCACAACTGACGACAGAAAACAACTTCACGTTCCTGGGCGTGGTGGCTATCTCTGACCCCATTCGTCCCGATGTACCTGCAGCCGTCCAGCAATGCCAGGATGCAGGCATCCGCGTGAAAATCGTGACGGGCGACACACCGGGAACGGCTACAGAGATTGCCCGCCAAATAGGTTTGTGGAAGCCCGAAGACACAGAACGCAACCGCATTACGGGTACAGATTTCGCCGCCTTGAGCGACGAAGAGGCATTGGCGCGCGTGATGGACTTGAAAATCATGTCGCGCGCACGTCCGACCGACAAACAACGCCTCGTGCAGTTGTTACAGAAAAAAGGCGCTGTGGTGGCTGTGACCGGCGACGGCACAAACGACGCCCCGGCCCTCAACCACGCCCAAGTGGGCTTGAGCATGGGGACAGGTACCTCCGTGGCCAAAGAAGCCAGCGACATCACATTGCTCGACGACTCGTTCCGCAGCATCGGCACGGCCGTGATGTGGGGACGCTCGCTCTACAAGAACATCCAACGCTTCATCGCCTTCCAGCTCACAATCAACCTCATCGCCATGTTTATTGTTTTGGCTGGAAGTTTCATGGGAGACGTAATACCTCTCACCGTAACGCAGATGCTATGGGTAAACCTCATCATGGACACCTTCGCCGCGCTGGCATTGGCTTCCATTCCGCCTAGCGCCGACGTGATGAAAGAACAACCGCGAAAGCAAAGCGATTTCATCATCAACCGCGGAATGTACCACAAAATCTTCGGCACAGGCATTGCATTCATCCTCATCCTGCTCGGACTATACTACTGGCTGGGATTGGACGGCGACATGAGCGTGCGCGACCTGACCATATTCTTCACCGTGTTCGTGCTGCTCCAGTTCTGGAACTTGTTCAATGCCCGCGTGTTCGGCACCACCCACTCGGCTTTAGGCCATCTAGCCAAGTCGTACGTACTGGTGGGCGTGGCGGCTGTCATCTTGATAGGACAATATATCATCGTGCAATTTGGCGGTGACGTGTTCCGCACCACTCCGCTCGATTGGCAGACATGGCTCATTCTGCTTGCCTGCACTTCACCAGTACTGTGGATTGGCGAACTACTCCGCCTGTTCCAGAAACTGAGAAAATAAGCAATCTCCCTTTCGGCAGAAACGAAAGGACATAAAAAAAGTTCCTCCCGCGAATCACACTCAACAGGAGGAACTTTTTTCTTTTAATGAAATTCACTTAAGTTGCTGCTTAAAATAATTCATGAAAAACAAGACTTGATAATGGATGGAGTTTGCCCAATATGTTCCCGTATGTCCACCAGGTCGCACATAAAAATCATGCTTCACATTAAGTTCGCGTAATCGACGATGCACGTCCAGATTGACTTTATAGAAAAAATCACTATATCCACAATCAATAACAATAGCCGTACGTGAACCCAGGAAACAATCCAGAAAATTATACACCGTATGGCTTTCCCAATTCTCCGGATATTCTGCAATCGTGCCCAACTGTTCTTTCATCTGCCAGTTGTTTGGAAACGGCCGTATATCCAATCCTCCACTCGTACTTCCCACGGCTCCAAATGTCTCAGGGTGACGAATGGCATTCCACATGGCTCCATGCCCACCCATACTGAAACCTGTCACGGCGCGCCCTTCCCGACAAGCATACGTGGGATAATGTGCATCTATGTAAGCCGGAAGCTCTTTTGAAATAAAAGTCTCAAATTGCACCTCAGGATGCAAGGGGCTGTCCCAGTACCAACTCCGCTCACCATCTGGACAAACAATCAACAAGCGATTGTCATCGGCCATCTGCTGCAAATCGGCAATCCTTGACCATGCTGTTTCATTTTCCCCATACCCATGCAGCAAGAAAAGTACCGGTAACTTAGATTCATTATGTTCCGGGACACAAACTAGCACAGAAATATTTCGTGCCATTTTCTCGCTAAACACTTGCAACGTGTCCACCGTTGCGGCATGCACACTTATTTCCAAGCTAAAGAAGAAAAATAGAATACATCGTAAGATTTTCATAGCATTTTAAGATTACAACATAATAATTATTCAAAGGCAAATGTAGGAAGAATATCCTTTCTGAAAGAAATTTCCACAATTACATTACAATCCCCTATACAAAAAAGAGTCAGTCCCGCCAGGCATCTCTGCCCGCAGGACTGACTCTTCAAAAAAAGGCAGCTACCTACTCTCCCACTTGCGCAGTACCATCGGCGTGGCGAAGCTTAACTTCTC
>ERZ779889.2012-NODE-2012-length-17926-cov-5.829332_pt1 | contig 17926 bp, 20 predicted proteins | sample MGYA00511030_ERZ779889 | MGnify/ENA primary metagenome ERZ779889 (study PRJEB29588, sample SAMEA2160616) | human gut metagenome | biome: human gut; feature: human-associated habitat; material: faeces | place: Denmark | collected 2008/2010 ...
CATCCAGATATGCATACAGCTCATGATTTTCGGTTACATAAATCCTGTCAGTTCTATACATGAATAAGTCCTTTTTACTCATATATTATATCATACATAAAGTACAAAATATGGCTTATTTATGCGAAAATATATTGTTTTATAATGTCACAGAAATCAAAAGAATAGAGGAGTACATCAGTTAACAGTAACGCTGAATTCACCACCGTCCTATGAGGACGGCGCACTCTTCTGAATTGCTAGTAGAAAGATAATACAGAATCAGGATCATTGATTTGCTTTTCCACATTAATTTCACTCGCATGTTCGTTCAATGCAAGCCATGGTTTCACATCACTGAATCCACCATATTCACTACTGTTCCAGCACATTGGAGATCTTGTATTATCTCTACTTCTACGATTCACAAAATGTAATGCTTCTTCTTTAGAATAGCCCTCTTCTAATGCACGCGTATATTGGTTATGTGAAGAAATATCATCAAATTCATCAATGGGTGATCTTTCATTATTGATCATTCCAATTTCCTCACCTGCATAGATATACGGTGTAGATTTCAAGAACATCAATAAACTACCTAACAGTTTCGCAGCTTTACCATTTCGATCTGCAGGATTCTTCACAAGACGATTCAATGATCTAGGCATATCATGATTTTCATGGAATGCACCAGCCCAGCCAAGCTTATTAATTTCAATTTGAGAAGCAAACAATGCATCTTTATATGCTTTGATAGACCAATCCTGATCTGGGAACCACTCTTCATTCTTTGTGATATCCAGATTTGAATACATAAAGTCAAACATCATAGAAAAGCATCCTGTCTTTCCAATAAATGTTTCTAATTGATCATATGGAACATCTACAGCTTCAGCAACTGTCATACATTGATGCCTGTCAAATGTTTCTTCTCTCAATTCATGGAAGAAATCTTCAATTCCTTCTTTATTTCTACAGAACTGGAAGCAGGCACTCAATCCATCAGCACCATCTCTGATCTTTCTTGATAAAGTTGATTGCATCCACTCTAAAGCCAGAAATACCTTTATCCAGCCACCAGTTGATCATTTTATAGATATCCTTACGCATTTCAGGATTTTCCCAGTTCAAATCTGGCTGTTTCTTAGCAAATGCATGGAAATAATACGTATCTTCATTTTCAACCTTTTCCCATACAGATCCACCAAACACACTTCTCCAGTTTGTAGGTGCATGACCATCTACGCCCTTCTTAAAGATATAGTAGTTTCTATACTTGCTGTCTGGATCTTTCAATGCTTTCTGAAACCATGCATGTTCATCAGAAGTATGGTTGATAACAAGATCCATTAAGATGCCAATGTTTCTTTTCTTTGCTTCCGCAATCAATTCATCCACATCTTTCATTGTTCCATAATCTTCTAACATGTCATAATAGTCAGAAATATCATATCCATTATCAGCCAGAGGAGATTTATACATTGGACAAATCCAAAGCATCGTAACACCAAGATCTTTTAAATAATCTAATTTACTAATGATACCTTGAATATCTCCAATACCATCATGATTGCTATCACAAAAACTTCTTGGATAGATTTGATACACCGCTTCTTTCTTCCACCATTCACTCATTATATGCTCCTCAATTCTTTCTGATAGTGTTATACAATTCAAACTCAAATATGAGTAGAATTCATTTTCTTATTTTTACTTCATACTATATACTTTATTAAAGAAAGGAAATTTCAGCATGAAAAAGAAGCTATCATTCGCAACAATTACAACCATCAGTACTGCTTTATGTATTGTTATGTTTTTTGTTTGCAGTTACTTGTTTGACCATCAAATCTTATTTACAAACCAATGCAAGCCCACATGCAATTATTTTGATAACATCGAACAACTAATCATTCTTCTCGCATTGCTTGATCCAATCATTTATGCAATTTTTGTTTATTTGTTACCAGAGCACAGTAAAAAAGTACACAATAAAACAAATACAACATTAAAAAGAATATTGCTTATCTTCCTATCGTTTCTCTGGATTGGTACAATTCTTTTTACATTATTTTCTTATGTATCCTCTGCTTATCCTACTTTAGGGATATTTGCCGCATATGCATTTCCATTTCTATTTCTCATTTCAAGTTTCTATTATTTAGCAGGCAATCATTCATAAGCAACATAAAAACGCCTCTATCTAGAGACGTTTTTGTTATTCTTATTCAGCTTCTTCTTTTTTGTAATCGTCATACACGTTAGATACTGGTGTATGGTTTTCGATTGCATCAATTGTATTTGCTAACATATCAGCAACGGACAATACAGTAACCTTGTCTGTCTGTGCTGCCTTTTCTTTAGAAAGAGCAATTGTATCAGAGATAACCAATTCCTTGATAACAGAATTTTCAATCTTCTGCATTGCATCTCTAGAGAAGATACCATGAGTAATACCAACGTATACTTCCTTAGCACCATGATCCTTTAAGATCTGGCAGCCAGCACATAATGTACCAGCAGTATCACAGATATCATCAACAACGATACAGATCTTTCCATCAACATCACCGATAACATTCTGTGCTTCAACCATGTTTGGCTTTGGTCTTCTCTTATCAATGATAGCGATAGGTGCATCTAAGATATCAGCTAATCTTCTAGCACGAACAACTCCACCATGATCAGGTGAAACTACACATACAGAATCCTTAGGGAAGTTCTTTTCAACAAAGTATCTTCCAATCATAGGAACAGCTGTAAGATCATCAATTGGGATATCAAAGTAACCCTGGATCTGAGATGCATGTAAGTCAAATGTAATAACTCTATTTGCACCAGCTACTGTTAATAAGTTAGCGACTAGCTTAGATGTAATTGGCTGACGTGGAGCAGCTTTTCTGTCCTGACGTGCATAGCCATAGTAAGGCATGATAACATTAATTTCACCCGCAGAAGCTCTCTTACAAGCATCGATGCAGATCAATACCTCCATGATATGTTCTGTAACTGGTGTACATGTAGACTGTACAATGAATACAGATCTTCCTCTAATTGATTCCTGTGGTTCAACAAGAATTTCTCCGTCTGCAAAGTGTTCAACCTTGATCTTACCAAGTGGAAGATTTAACTTTTTGCAGATTGATGCTGCTAAATCAGTGCTTGATGTTAAAGCGAATACGACAGTTTCCTTAACCATTTTTTTCCTCTCCTGTTTCATGCCTGATTGACATGATTCATAACGCATGATTAGTTTATAACGAAATGTATTTTTTTGAAACCTCTATCAAGCATTTTTATCATTATTTTTGACAATTTCTAATGTTATTCTTTACTTTTCAAGTCTATAATAATCCCTGTTTTTAAAAATCGAGGGGAAGATTATGAAAAAACTAGAAACGAAACAATGGCTGCCATTGATTGGAATGACATTAGCCGCTTTTATTTTCAATACATCAGAGTTCATGCCAATTGGATTATTAACATCCATTGCTGCTGCCTTTTCCATCAGTGAATCACAGGCAGGCATTATGATTACCGCATATTCATGGGCAGTCATGATTCTATCTGTACCACTCATGATTGCTGTATCAAAAGTATCTTTTAAACCAATGTTGTTAGTCACACTTGTTGTATTCGCAATTGGACAGATTCTATCAGGGATTGCACCAACATTTCTCATTTTGATTATCGCAAGACTCATCGTAGCATCCGCACATGCAATCTTCTGGTCTGTTGCGTCTGTCATTGCGGTAAAGCTTGTCGATGAGCAACATCGAGACTTTGCAATGAGCATGATCGTTACGGGAACATCTATTGCGATGATATTTGGCCTTCCACTTGGAAGAATCGTTGGACTATATCTCGGATGGAGAATGACATTCATTCTTGCAGGCATCATTGCTTTTGCCTTATTTGCATTCCAGTCCTTTGTATTTCCAACACTAGATAAACCAAAACCATTTAAAGTAAATCAATTACCACTACTATTCAAAAATAAATCTCTTGTAAGTATCTTTATAGTATCGTTCTTATTCGCGACAGCTTACTATACAGCCTACAGCTATATCGAACCATTCATGTCTTCCATCGCAAAACTATCAGATACATGGATCACACTGTCCTTATCTATGTTTGGTGTTGCAGGAATTCTTGGAAGTGTCCTATTTTCAAAGTTTTATTCCAAAAATAGAGTTGGATTCTTACGTCTCATGACACTCAATATTGCAATTGTATTGTTACTGTTAAAACCATCCACTATATCTTTGATTTCATTATTATTTGTATGTGCATATTGGGGATTAACATCCACTGCGTTTAACGTAGCGGCACAATCCGAAATCATCTTGCACGCAGGTGCTGCTGGATCAGTCGCAATGGCATTCTTCTCTGGTATTTTCAATCTTGGCATTGGAACAGGATCATTCATTGGCGGTAAAGTTGTAGATCTAATCAATCTAGGATCTATTGGCTATATTGGTGCAGTCATTGGATTGCTTGCTGGAATCTATTGCATCCTTTCAACAAAGTAAGAAAAAATGTACTTTTGCATCACGCAAAGGTACATTCTTTTTTTATCCTTCTGTATGAATTTCACCAGCACGCTTCAATGCATTCTTACTTGCAATTGGTCCAATGACTTCATATACAAGCGTTGCACTCAAGATGACCGTCTGGATTGGCTGACCATATTCTGCAGGCAATTGTGCCAATGCCATTGTAGCCATACCAATCGCAACACCAGCCTGAGGCATCAAAGCCCAGCCGATATTGTCTTTTACAACTGCGGGCTGATGTGTAATTGTTCCACCAAGCCAGGATCCAGCAAACTTACCAGAGAATCTTGCAATAATATAAACGATACCAATCAATCCAACCTTTGGTAAAGTTGCAAGGTTCAACTGTGCACCTGAAATAACGAAGAACAACATGAACAACGGATATGTCCAGTCATCAATGCATCCAAGAATTCTTTCCGCATCGTCTCTCAAGTTAACATATACAGCACCCATTGCCATACATAATAACAGGTTAGATAAACCAAAATGGTCTGCTAATCCAACACCCAGGAATACACCTGCAATTGCTAATGACATACGGTTTGTATGAGACTTAAAGTAACGGTGACTGAGTGCCAGCAAGAATCCCAAAAAAGCACCAAGTAACAAAGCAATTACAATATCTAAAAGTGGAATCAATAATGTGTTTGTTACATTAAATGATTGATGATTTACCATGTTGATCGCAATATTAACGCAGATAGAATATGCAATCAAACCCGTTGCATCATCTGCCGCAACGACTGGCAATAACATATCTGTTAAAGGACCGCTCGTTTTATACTGACGAACAATCAATAATGTTGCTGCTGGAGCAGTAGAAGCTGAAAGTGCACCAAGCATGATACAGATAATTGGATCAAATCCAAGCAGCAATGTAATACTCATCGTAAATACCACAGCGCCAATAGATTCCAAAGCTGTGATAATCAATGCTGGTTTTCCAATGGCTTTTAAGCTGTCTAGTTTAAACTGATCACCAATTGAGAAAGCAATAAAACCTAAAGCTGCTTCTGTGATAATATTAAAATTTGTTAATTGATCCTCTGGAACAAGTTTAAATACACAAGGTCCAATCAATACACCTGCAATCAAATATGCAGTGACGTTTGGAAGCTTTACTAAACGTGTAATACGTGTCATCAGCAAGCCAGCAAGCATTGCTAAAGCTAAATAAAACAATGTACTCATAGTTAGTTTTTAGACACTTCCCATCTAGTAACTGGCAATGTAAATAAGATACCTGTATTTGGTAATTTCATATCTCCAGATACGGAATGAATAATATCAATTGCACTTTGAATTTCTTCATCTTTCAATACAACCAGAATCATCTTATTCTGTTGACGACCTGGATTCACAAATTGACGTAATCCACCAAAAATCGTTGGTGCATCAACACTGTCCTGATTCAAAGATTTCAGCATCCCTTCACAATCGACAACAGAAGCACCATGAAAGCCTGCTTTTGCAAGTTTAATCATAATTGGATCTACTACATTTTCGTGGTTTGTAATATGGACTAATAACTGCATAATATCCCCTCTTTTCTATCTCCGAATGTAAATTATAGGAGATTATATAAAAAATCTTAAATTATATATTATGATATATCCATAAGAATTTATTATGGAGTGTATTTATGATTGATCAAAGAATTATCACGTTTCTATGTGTATGCGAAAATATGAACTATACAAAGGCTTCTCAAGAATTACATATCACACAGCCCGCAGTATCTCAACACATTCGTTTTTTAGAAGAGCGATACAATACAAAGCTGTTTACATATCAAGACCGGAAACTTGCATTAACAAAGGCAGGTAAGATTTTATATGAAACAATGTCTGTCATTCGCAATGATGAAGAAATCATGATCAAAAGAATGCAGGAAAAGCAATCTACCATTGAACTTGTTCTTGGCGTTACGCTTACAGCTGGAGAATATGCATTAGCAAAGCCATTATCCGTATTTTTAAATAAGCACCCAGAGATGAATATGCATATTATTTATGGAAATGCGGAACAGCTATTAGCTAAATTAGATAATGGAGAAATTCATTTTGCATTGATTGAAGGATATTTTCCATCTCATAAATACGAACAGTTATTGTATTACACAGATAGCTTTATTTGTGTATGTGCAAAAAATCATACATTTTCTAAAAAAGTCAATCATATTGAAGATCTCTTAAATGAAAGAATACTCATCCGAGAAACAGGTTCTGGCACAAGAGATCTATTAGACAGTTATTTAAAAACATATAACTTATCCTATTTAGATTTCAAAAATCATTTAGAAATTGAAAGTATCTCATCCATCATTTCACTATTAAAAAATGATTGTGGAATTTCATTTCTGTATCGCTTATCTGTAGAAGAAGAATTAAAAAATGGATCATTGAAAGAAATCAAGATCCAGAATTTACAACTTCATCACGATACAACTTTTCTATGGAATAAAAACAGTGTATATTCAAAAAAGTATAAAGAAATCTGTAAAGAACTCATAGGAGGATTTAACTAATGAAAAAAGAACTTTTAGAAAGTATTTTAAATGCACTACCTTATGAAATTGTTTTCTGTGATAGGAATCATACAATTCAATATCTCAACAAAACCGCAAAACAACATTACGGTGAACGCATCCATATTGGAGACAGTATTTTCAATTGTCATAATCAGGAATCCAAGAAAAAAATCATGAACTTTCTTGAAAAAGCAGATGCTGGAAGTGATGAAATGTTTGAAGCATACAATCCTATCAAACAGGAAAGAGAATTCTTTACACCTGTTAGAAATTCCAACGGAAAAGTAATTGGATATTTTGAAAGACACGAAGTTCACTGGGATACAATGCATCCTGAAGAACCTGTTGGAGAATACTGGAAGCGTGGAAGATAAACCTATGCAAATTGTATTGTGGAATGGAACTGATGAAATTAATATTCCTAAATTACGAAATCAAGGCTATTTGATTTTTCTTTGTAGTGAAGAACCATATTTTTACGCATATAAAAAATACTTTCGCTATGTTAACGGGTTTATCACAAACAAAGGACATTATGCACATATGGGATGCTGTGAAGTACTGGTTGATTTGCCACACAAACAGATCACGCACAATGATCAAGAAATCTATTATGGTATCAATGCCGTATATTGTTCACCAGACAATCCTGAATATGCATCACTAATAAAAAAATATGGAAAAGATCGTGTTCATACAACCCTTTCCGATAAGCAAACAATCTACAATACTTCTACTGATCATCCTGTTTATGAAGAAGCCATCAAAATCATTCAACAATATTTCCATAATGCAGAAATCAAAAATGAGTTTTTATCTTAAATTCTCATTTTTTGACCGCAATACAAGACTCATTCATTAACAACATCCTAGTTGTCATCTGGGGTGCACTCTGGCAGATCGTAATTATCATTGGTGCTTCTACATTGGTATACACACCATTCGTTATTGCTTCCACCAAACAAGAAGAAGCATAAACCCAAATAAAAAGATTTGTATCACAGCGATACAAACCTTTTTTATTTTATCTTGATTCTTGTGTAATATTCTTTTTCATCTTCATGATGAATATATGCACCATTCTTTAACATCACATGTAAAGATGCAGGGTTCGTTTTCGCACAGGACATGTAGATTTCATCTTCCTGAAGATGATCTTTAACAAGATCAATCAACAACTTCAAGCCTTTTTCTCCATATCCTTTTCCACGATACTCTTTCAAAATACAATAGCCAATATGACCAGGACCATTCATAAGAAAGTCATTTAAATAATGTCTGAAATGAAACAGCCCAACAATGACATCCCCATCCCATAAGAAATAATTCGTATCTGGAACAAATCCATCTTTCAAATCAATTCCTTTTGCGTGATTGATAAAAGAAGGCAGGATCTTTTCTTTAAATTCTTCAAAAGAACAGTTTTCATATTCATTTGTAAAACCATTTTCATCAAAAGGAATACGTGTAATCACTTCATATTCCTTTTGCATATCATCAATATTTGCTTCTTTGAGATATAACATTAAAGCTCCTGATCCTGTGCAAAAGTACCAGGCATAACTTCTGTATTATCTTTCACTGTTGTTTTACCATACAAATATGTATTTGGATGAACAATTACATCATGTCCAAATCTAACTTCCGGGCCAATATATGTATTGTCTGGATCAATAATATTCACACCTTCCTTCATCCAGTGAAGATTAATACGGTGCTGAAGATACGCATTTGCTTCTGCCTGCGCAACACAATCATTGATACCTTCCACTTCTCTCCAGTCATCACAATTGATTGCGATGACTTTCTTGCCAAGATTCTGTAAGATTTCTACTAAATCAGTCAAATAATATTCATGCTGTGCATTTTCATTCTTGATCAGTTTTAAGCCTTCAAATAAAGATTCAGTTTTAAAAGCATAGATACCTGTATTGATTTCTCTCACGTTTCTCTCTTCTTCATTTGCATCTTTAAATTCAACGATTTTTTCAACCGTGCCATCTTCTCTACGAATGACTCTGCCATACGCACCATTATCATCAGGGACTGCAGTCAATACTGCCATATCAGCATCCCCTAATTCATCATACATCTTTGCATATGTTTCACTTCTAACGCATGGACAGTCACCAGAAGCAACCACTGTAATACCACTTTCATTTTCAAGCTGTCTAGCCTGCATGACTGCGTGTCCTGTACCAAGCTGTGGTTCCTGTACGGCAAATTCACACTGACCAGCCAATTCTTTTTCAACCAGTTCATGCTGGTAGCCAACAACAGTTACAATTCTTTCAGCACCAGCTTCTTTTAAAGAACGAATTACCATAGATGCCATTGGTTCATTTAAAATCTTATGTAATACCTTTGGCAGAACAGACTTCATTCTCGTGCCTTTTCCACCAGCCATAATAATTGCATTTCTCATATTCTATCTCCCCATTCTTGAATCAACGATTCTTGTTCTTCTGACGAAGTACTTTTCTTTCTTCAAATCATTCATTGTATCTTCAATCAATTGACGATCTTTTGTAATACCAAATACAGTAGAACCACTGCCTGACATCAAAACACCGTCAAATCCACGTTTTGTCAGTTCTTCTTTTACGTTGCGAATATCTTCTACAAGCTGAATAGCAGCTGGTTCTAAGCTATTCCCCAAAGAAGAAATAATACCTTCATAGTCAGAGCACATCAATGCATCTCTCATTTTCATACAATCAGGATGGATTGGTTCTGTACTATCTACGATTTCAAATGCTTCTTTTGTGGATACACCTTTTCTTGGTTTTACAAGTAAAATATCAAAATCTGTAGTACAAGAAAATGGATTAATAATTTCTCCAATTCCTTCAACATATGCTGGTTTATTAATCAGACAGAACGGAACATCTGCACCAACTTCTTTCCCAACTGAAATCATATCTTCTTCACTCATATTCAAGTTCAACATACGATTGATCATACGAATTGCAGCTGCCGCGTCCGCACTGCCGCCTGCTAAACCCGCACGTGTAGGAATATGCTTTTGAAGAATACATTCAAATTCCATCTGGAAACCATATCTTTGCTTCATCACATTGATTGCTTTAATGATCGTATTCTTATCATTAACTGGTAAATATGTGCGATTCAAAGATAGTGTTGTTTCAAATGCAGGTTTCATCTCTAATAAATCATAGAAATCAATTGGTACCATGATCATCTTCAAATCATGATAGCCATCCTCTCTTTTTCCAGCTACATCTAAACACAAATTGATTTTTGCATATGCTCTTTCTTTCATAAAGTTGCCTCATACAGTTTCTTTAATGTATCTACATCTAATTCCTGTGCTCTAACACCAGCATCAATTCCAGCCTTTTCTAAAGCCAGCTTTGTCTTTTCACTATCCTTCAGATATTCTTTTAAATTATTGTAGATCGTTTTTCTTCTTTGCTTAAAACATGCTCTAACAAATGTAAAGAAATCCACAAGATTCAAAGATGTATCAATATCCTCTTTTCTAGAAAATTGAATAATCACACTATCCACTTTAGGAGAAGGATTAAAGCTTCTGCCAGGAACTGTAAACAATTTCTTTACATCATATAGATATTGTCCTTCCACACTCAAAGCACCATATTCACTATCGTTAGGTTTCGCAATAAAACGATCACCAACTTCTTTCTGCATCATCACAGTAATATAAGGTATATCATGTCCTTCATCAAAGATCTTAAACAGTACTGGAGAAGTAATGTAATATGGAAGATTCGCACAAACAGTAACCTGACCATATTGTTCTTTCAATTCTTTTATTTTTGTAGAAATATCTGCCTGCAGAAAATCCTGCAAGATAATTTCAACATTATCATATGCAGATAATGTATCCGCTAAGATTGGTGGTAAAGATTCATCAATTTCATACGCTACGACATGATGAGAATGAATCGCAAGCTGTTCCGTCAAAGAACCAATACCAGGGCCAATTTCAATCACTGCACCTTCACAATGTGCAGCTAATGCACAACGTTCTACAATGATTGGATCCACTAGAAAATTCTGTCCAAAACCTTTCTTTGCATGGATACCATATTTCTCTAGGATTTCTTTTGTTCGTGATGGGGTTGAAATAAATTTATTCATGAATGGATCACCTTATATAATTCTTCTTTTGTTATTTTTGAAAAGTTGATTCTTCGTAACATTGTTTTCGCATTTCCACTTCCAATATGAAAATGTTCACCGATAACATCTCTTAATGCCGAACTATTATCACTGCCAGATAAGCCAAGCTCAATCATATCATTCATTGTCAATTGACAACAATCATCTTCATCAAATGAAACAACATTCTCTAATGCTTCTTTTAATATTTCATAAGTTGCGTGTTCAACACCAACTTTCTTATCTGTGCGTGCATCTTTTTTCATCACAAATGCATTCTTGCATCCTCCTACACTCTGATTTACCGCATGACGAATACGGTTTCCAGGAGAATCCGGATCTGTGAATACAATGACACCTCTTGTTTTCTTTGCTTCTATAATACGATCAATGACATCTTGTCCAAGACTCGTTCCACCTGTTTCAATCGTATCACAGTCAAAATATTTACGCAGACGTTCCGTGTCATGTCTGCCTTCTACAACAATCACTTCTTTGATCTTCTTCATTGACATTTCAAATACCTCTTCCAATTCTCTAAGATCGTAGAAGCCATATGTTCAACACTCACATTTCTAACATCCGCCATTTTCTGAACAATATATGGAATATTCGATGGTTCATTCTTTGTACCTCTTACAGGTACAGGTGCCATATATGGACAATCCGTTTCACTCAGCAAATACTTTTCATCAATTGTTTCGACAACTTCAACGGAATGTCTTGCATTCTTAAATGTCAATGCTCCACCTAATGCGATGTAATAGCCAAGTTTTGTAAACTCTTTTGCCATTTCCTTTGTTCCTGGAAAGCAATGCAGTAAACCAGGTACTTGATGTTCCTTCAAGATATCAAATGTATCCTGGATCGCATCTCTAGAATGCACCGCAATTGGTTTATGCAATGTTTTGGCAAGTTCAATCTGTCGAATAAACAATTCTCTTTGTTTCTTTCTTGCTTCTTCATCTTTGACCCAATGATATTCCAGACCAATTTCTCCAATGACAGATATTTCCTCTCTGGAAGCAATTTCCACAAAATCATTCCAGTCTTCTTCCGTCACTTTTTCTGCATCTTCAGGGAATATCCCTGTTGCAATCGTAATATGTTCTGGATCTCTTTTACGAAATTCAATTGCACGTATTGCTTCCTGTTTTGTCAATGTAATGATCATGATGTAATCGATATGCTTTTGTTTACATCTCTGCATAACATCTTCAAGATCTTCGCTGTAGTCATCACTCATTAAATGCGCATGTGAATCTAAATAAATGATATCTTCCATATTACTTACCCAAACAAAATCTAGAAAAGATTTCATCTAACAGATCTTCTTTTCCAGCTTTTCCTGTAATTTCTTTTAATGAAGTCCATGCGTTCTCTAAATCAATCGTCACAAGATCCAATTCCATACCATCTTCCAATGTACGAATCGCATTCTTCATACTCTGTTCCGCCTGGATTGCTAGACCAATCTGTCTTTCATTATTCAATGTATCACTGGAAGCAAGATACAATTCTTTTTCATATTTCTCTTTGATTGCATTCGTTAATGCTTCTACATCACCATTGATTGCTGAAATAGAAATACCATCATGTTGAATTGCCTTATCATTCTTATTGTATACAACAATACGATTCTTATTCTTTGTCATTTCTAACAGCTTATGATCTTCATCTGTCAAAGCTTCACTGCCATCAATGACCACAATAACAAGTTCAGCCTTTTCTAATGCCTGTAAAGATTTATCAATGCCAATCTTTTCTACAATATCATTAGATTCATGGATACCTGCAGTATCAATCAAATTCAAAGTGATTCCATCTAAGCGTACAGTACCTTCAACAATATCTCTTGTTGTACCCGCAATATCCGTGACAATTGCCTTATCTTCTTCAAGCAAAGCATTCAATAAAGAAGATTTTCCAACATTTGGTCGACCTAAAATAACAGTATCAATTCCTTCACGGATATTCACTGCTTTTTTAGCTTCATCAATCAGTTTCTGAATATCTTTCAGCCATGTCTTTGCTTTTGGCAGAATCTCATCTTCTGTTAACTGATGCACATCATCATATTCCGGATAATCAATATTCACTTCAATATTAGAAATGATTTGCGTCAGATCTTCTTCTAATGGTTTCAATATTTTAGAAACAGATCCTTTCAAAGAATGCATTGCACTCTTCGCATTCACTTCATCTGTAGCGTTAATTAAATCATTTACACCTTCTGCCTGAGAAAGATCCATCTTGCCATTCAAGAATGCACGTTCTGTAAATTCACCACGGCGGGCTAGTCTAGCACCTTTTCCTAAGCATAAAGACAAAATCTTTCTTGTGATAAATAGACCACCATGGCATCCAATTTCAACAACATCTTCTCCCGTATAAGATTTTGGTGCTCTAAAAATAGATACAAGTACTTCGTCAACAACTTCATTGTCCTCCTGTACTGTACCAAATGTAATCGTATATCCTTCCTTTTTACTTAAATCTTTATTGATTAATTCAGACGCAATCAAAATAGCTTCTTCTCCAGAAATACGGATGATAGAAACTGCACCTGTAGCGTTAGCTGTAGCGATTGCGGCAATCGTATCGTTCATCATATTCATATCGCTTCAAGTTTATCACAATTATTGTGATATCTCATTTCCTTTTCATGTTAATATATCCACATGAAACAAGAAATTAAACAAGCATTCAATGAACAAGGATATTCTTTCCTTCTTCCAATCCAGAAAAAAGCAATCCCTCAAATATTATCTCGTAAAAATCTATTTATCCAGGCAGCAACTGGTTCCGGCAAAACACTTGCCTATCTTTTACCCGCATTAGAAATTGCCGATTCTGCAAGTAATGATACACAGATATTAATTATTACACCAACAAGAGAACTTGCTTTACAGGTAAGTGAAGTCGCAAAAAATACAGCAAATTATTCAAAGCATCACATTGTAACTGTCATTGGTGGATTAGACATTCATAAGCAGGAAAATGCATTACGTCATCGACCAACAATCATTATTGGTACACCTGGCAGATTAATGGATCTCTATTCACAAAAGAAAATTGATTTATCTCACTTATTACTTTGCGTTGTAGATGAAGTAGACATGGTCATTTCTACAGGACAAAGAAAAGAAACAGAATATCTTCTTCAACATACAGACACACAGCTTGTCTGTACTTCTGCCACAAGGAATGACCTCATTACTTCTTTCTTTCCAGAAGAATATGAAGAAATCATTCAAGATGATTCTCATGTAAACAAGAACATTGATACATACTACATCAAGACAGAAGATCGAAAGCACTCATTATTACGTTTATTAAAGTCTGCACCGATTGAACAATCCATTATCTTTGTGAATTATAAAAATGATGCGAATGAACTTGCAGACTGGCTGAAGAAAAAAGATATTCTTGTATCTTCTTTTTCATCATTCTACGAAGAACGAGAACGCATCAGAATATTAAATGGATTTAAAAATGGAAAGTATCGTGTACTTGTTGCTACGGATGCTGCTGCTAGAGGATTAGACTTATATGATGTCTCTCATATCATTCATTATGATATTCCATTAGATGCAGATACATTTATTCATCGCTCTGGAAGAAGTGGTCATCAGGGAAATCATGGAACAACGATTACACTGATTAGAAATAAAGATTTAGAAAATGAAGTTACACAATATATTTTAGAACATTCGTCTGTTTATAATCCTGAGCAGAAGTATGAAACGAATCTATCCATTCCATTACAGAAAGAAGAAAAGAAATCTTCTACACTAACCATTCAGATCCAGGCGGGAAGAAAAGATAAGCTGCGCCCAAAAGATATCATTGGAGCCCTTTGTACAAAGCTTCCTTTCGAAAAAATTGGAACACTTGAAATACAGGATTCTTATTCTACAGTTACAATCTTGGATTCCAATATAAAAATCATTGATGCATTAAATGGATTATCCATCAAAGGCAAAAAAAGAAAGATCAAAAAATATTAACAAAAAATTTATTACAAAATATATTTGCTGATTATAAATTAGTAATTACGCATGAGCAAGAAAAGTTGCAGAAAATATAGAAAATTTGTGATAATGAAATACAAATTTGAATGACAATATGATTAATAGAAAAACATCGACAGTTTTCTATGAGCCGTTCTGAAAAATGGCAATAGAAAAAACATCGATGTTTTAATTTCTACTATATTTATCGCTTATCCAGTTCTCTGATGATTTTGTCTGTTATCTCTTGTGAACTCATTGTACCAAGTATGAAATTAATACTGTCATGTGGATTGTTTTGCACATATACTTTTGCTTTTCTGAAAATCTTTCCTGATATCGCTGCATACATATGTATGATCAATAAAGCCAGATTGTTTAAAGTGGCAATATTCTTCAATGCATTTTTACTTGTGGTTTTCCATCCATCTTCATGCAGATCAATGTCTTTTGGTTTGTGGTATTCATTCTCGATTGACCATCTTTGTTCTATGCCATCTATAATAAGACGATGATCCTGGGTGTTTGATATAAAATATCGAATGCATTCTTTCTTCTTGTTTTTTGCAGATGTCATCCGCGTAAAGGATTTAAGATTCTTCCATTCATCTCTCAATGCATAGCTGTTTGGCAGATTGATGATTTCAATAACTCGATCGTCACATGCATATCTGGCAATTTTAATCCGAGGATTGGCAAATCGAGCATGTATTTCTTTCAGCAGTAAAGGCTGATTGTCTTTGACAGTCAGAAGATATATGCCTCTGCCATCAGAAATCAGTTCCGCAGTTTTCTTCTGGCAGTGAAGCGCATCCGCTGTCAATACACTGTGTTTCAGGCATAGATGCGGCAGATACCTCTGAATCGTTGGAATTTCATTTTCTTTTTCTCCAATTGGTTCACTGACAAGTGCGGTGTACAGGGAGCTGTCGTATACATTCAGCATTGCGATATTTCTTTTTGGATTTTTTGTAGTTTCTGATCTGCCGCTGCCACGCATTTCCTTTCCGTCGAAGCCAAAGTGTTTATGATCACCCTGCTTCAATACATGCTTTTCCAGGTGCCTTAGATAATTATAAAAGGCATTTATCGTATTTTCTCTAAGCGTTTCATTATCCAGTGAATCCAGAACACGGCGGATCGTATCGTGAGCAGGACACTGACCATTTCTGATAAGCCCATATCGTTCATATTTCTTCGCATTTGCTTCGATATGATCTTCTATCCCTGTAAAAGAAGGATTGCATTTTTCTAATACAGCAAAGAGAATAAGGAGCAGCAGCTCATCCAGGCTGTAGACAGTTTTCCCTTTCTGACGGAAATCTTCAACATTCTCAAAAAGGTGAAGATATGTCTGAGCATCTGCAGCTTCAATCAGATCATCTTCGGTAATATTCAGAACCCTGAATTTTTCTGCAATGATAACCATTGACTTAATAATGCCGTTACTGTTTTTTGTCATAATTTTAACCCGTATCTTTCTGCAAGTTCTGTGACTGTTTCAGGATAAGCTAGAGTATCCGGACTGCTTTTATCAGAAATGGTGCAAAGCAGAAGAAGTCCGGTAAGAAGTATTCTGTCGTTTTCATCAGGTATCTTTTCTTTTAGAAGAGCACTGATTTTATTGGAAACAGCTTTGACCCTTCTGATAGAGGCAGAATCTGCAATCTTGACGATATCTCTTTCAAAATGAATGGACAGGTAAGAAGAAGAGAGAAAAGCAGGATCAATTGAACCGAAAATATAGAAAACAGTTCCCAGAACAACAACTGCCATGTCGGAATTGAAAACAGATCTCTGCAGGTCTCTTTTGAAATTGGAAATAATAAAATGACTGAGACCATACTCAATGGAAAATGAAGCAGTATCTGAGACAGATTTCTTTGGAATAAAACCATCTTTTTCAGTAATCATGCCCAGATATTTCTGAACTGATTTTGGATACTTCTGACCAGGTACATAAGTAGAGGTGCATTCATATAAACCATAGCCATTTCTGACTTTTCTTATGGTTTTACCTTCAGCACGAAACTTTTCAGCCCATTCAGGATAAACATTCTTTTTCTTCATGTATATAGTATATACGTATATGCTACATTTTGGAAGCAAACAAATCGAGCTTTAAAATCTCGATTTGTTTCATGCGTAATTACTAAAAAAGCAAAAAACATGTTGACAGAGGAAGCGGAAAGATGATATACTCATCGAGCACTGTTCGAAAGGGCAGTGAGGAAGTTCTTTGAAAACTGAACAGGAAATAGACACATTACAAGAAACAACGAACGTCAATAAGTTTATGTAAGAAAGACAGCGATAGGCTGTCACAATAGAAGAGCTAATCAAATGAAGAGTTTGATCCTGGCTCAGGATAAACGCTGGCGGCGTGCCTAATACATGCAAGTCGATCGATAGAAGTCCAGCTTGCTGGACGGAAATAGAGGCGAACGGGTGAGTAATACGTAAGCAACCTGCCCACGAAGACCGGGATAATCCCTGGAAACGGGGACTAAGACCGGATAGGTACACAGACCGCATGATCTGTGTATTAAAGGAGAGAGACACTGGTGGATGGGCTTACGGTGCATTAGCTGGATGGTGAGGTAACGGCCCACCATGGCGATGATGCATAGCCGGGCTGAGAGGCTGAACGGCCACATTGGGACTGAGACACGGCCCAGACTCCTACGGGAGGCAGCAGT
>ERZ779889.2013-NODE-2013-length-17905-cov-3.676471_pt1 | contig 17905 bp, 18 predicted proteins | sample MGYA00511030_ERZ779889 | MGnify/ENA primary metagenome ERZ779889 (study PRJEB29588, sample SAMEA2160616) | human gut metagenome | biome: human gut; feature: human-associated habitat; material: faeces | place: Denmark | collected 2008/2010 ...
GGCGACCCGGATGGGACTCGAACCCACGCCCTCCGCCGTGACAGGGCGGCATTCTAACCAACTGAACCACCGGGCCTCATGTCAGTGTCCTGACAGATATAAATATTACCATAAAAAAACGTATAACGCAAGTCTTTTTGTAAAATTTTATTTAAAACAGCAAACTTTGTTTTAAAACGCTAAATAAAATATTAAAATGCCTCGCTTTATGGTATAATATTTTTTAAGCATTTATAACTGAAAACAATAATAACTTTATTATACAGGAGGTTAGCTTTATGCTTACAGCCCCGGACTGGGCTCTTGGCAGCCAGTACCTGCGTGAAAACGCACCCGAACTTATACCTTTTATCGACAAATTCGGTGCCTGCACTTTGCAGCCCGAAGCACCGGAAAAATACTTCGGTACGCTTTTAACAGGCATTATTTCTCAGCAGCTTCCGCCGGAAGTAAGCCTAGCAATGGTAAAAAAATTGCAGGAAGCAGTAGGTACGCCTATTACCCCGCAAGCCATTGCTGAGGCAAGCAATGAAGCTTTATGCGCCTGCGGCATTATGCAGCAAAAAGTAGATTATTTAAAAGGCTTTGCCGATGCTGTTTTAACAGGCAAAGTAACCATGGATAAATTTGACGGCATGACAGATGCTGAAATTACCAAACAGCTTACGCAAATTAAAGTCCTGGGGCAGTGGACCGCGGAAATGTTTCTGCTTTTGGCGCTGTGCCGCACCGATATTGCTCCTACGGCAGATTTTATTTTTCAAAAACGTGTTAAGGAAATTTTTAACCTCAGCGCCATGCCCAAACGCAAACAGATTTTGGAACTGACTGAACACTGGCGCCCATGGCGTTCTTTGGCGGTTTGGTATTTATGGCAGCAAAAATAATAAAAGGCTGTACCTCATAGCGGGTACAGCCTTAATTTTTTGTTATGCCTTTTCTGGCTTGGCCAAAACCTTAACAGGGTTCCAGCGTTCACTTTTATAATACCAGTACAGGCAGGCAACCGTGAACACCCAGGTAATTGGGTAAACCCAGGCTACGCCGTCCGGCGTTGGGTTAAAGTACATAATAAGTTTCAGCACGCCAATGCGGATAAAGCACATATTTATTAAAATAATAAACATGGTTGGCAGTGTGCTGCCGCTGCCGCGGATGGAAGATGCCAAAACTTCGAGAAAAACATACAAAAAGTAAAACGGCATAATTACGAAAGCAATGCTGCTGCCGATAGCGATAACATCAGCGTCATCCGTAAACATGCTGAAGGCAAAATCTGAAAAATATAGTGCCAGGCTGATGCTTACGGCGCTGACAGCCAGCCCAAAATAGATGGAAATAGCTGTGCCGCGTTTGCTGCGCATAATTTTGCCAACGCCGACATTTTGGCTGATAAAAGTAGAACAAGCCTGCCCGATTGCCATAATCGGCAGGTAAATAACGTTTTCTACTTTAAAATAAGCGGCGTAAGCGGCAATGCTGTTTACGCCAAGCCCGTTAATATTGGTTTGCACAACAATGTTGGATAACGTAATAACAATTGTTTGCACGGCGGCCGGAATGCCGATGCGGAAAATTTCCTGCGCCAGCGGTATATCCAGATGAATTTTTTTAAAACGCAGACTGTAGCGCTCATCCATATTGTACATATGGTAAATAACAAGCCCGGCCGCAAGTGTTTGCGAAACGACAGTTGCCAGAGCAGAGCCGGCAATGCCAAAGTTCCAGTAATAAACAAACAAAAAATTGCCGATAACATTGGCAATGCCGCCGATAAGCTGATAAATCATCGGCGAAAGCGAATTGCCAAGCGCCCTTAAAATGCCGCTGCCCACGTTGTAGCTTACAATGGAAAACAGACTCAGCAAAAACAGGCGTATGTAAACTGTGCCCCAGTGCATAATTTCAGGCGGCGTGTTCATCAGTTCCAAAATTGCAGGGGCAAATATTATTCCCAATATGGTAAACACAACTGAAAATATTATGGTAAGCGCTGCCGTACAGTGTACAATGCGGCTGAGGTTTTCATACTCGCCCCGGGCAAACTCGCGTGCGGCAATAACGCCGATGCCTACCGAAAGGCCGATGAAAAAGCCTAGAATAATAATTACGATAAAAGTACTGGCGCCTACAGCAGCGGCGGCATCCTTGCCCAAATTTTGCCCAACAAAGATTAAATCGACCGTACTGTAAAGCTGCTGTATTAAACTTCCGGCAAACAGTGGCAGCGAGAACCAGAAAAGCTGCCTGCCGATAGGCCCGCGCGTTAAATCTTTAGTTTTATTTTTAGTGCCGGTTAAAGCAGGCATTTTTTAACTCCTGTAAAAATAAAATTTATTTCTAAAAAATATCTTCTACGGTTAGTGTAACGGTAAAAAAACGCCTTGTCAATACATGGCGGGGTATAACGCCGCAGTTAAATGAATTTAACAATAACGAAATAAAAATACCGTCCTTATATGAAAGAAGGACGGTATTTTTATTTTATTGTGCGCTGTCCAAGAAGGCTCTAAGTTCTTTTTCCTTCATGCCGCCGATATGAGACTTGGTAATGGTGCCGTATTTATCAATAATGTAGGATGCCGGTATGCCCTGCAAGCCATAGGCACTGATGAGAGCGTTTTTATCGCCCCAGTACATCGGAAACTCAAAGCCGCTTTCTTTGGCGTATTTTTCATAATCGGCGCGCGCATCATCTATGCTGACGGTGAAGAACACAATCTTATCTTTATATTCCGGATAAATTTTGTTCATTTCAGGCATTTCCTGCATGCAGGGGCCGCACCAGGTTGCCCAGAAGTTTACAAATACAGTTTTTCCGCGCAAGTCGGAAAGTTTTACCTGCGTACCGTCCAAGGTGGTGGCGGTAATGTCGGGTGCTTCGGTGTTAACAGATTGCGCTGCGGCATCATTTATATTGCCTGCCTGATAATGCGCCCAGACAAGTGCTGCGCCAATGCCTACAACAGCGGCGGCAACGGTAATGAGCAAGAATTTTTTTAAAGTAAACATTTAACCACTCCTAAAATTTAGTTTTAAAATTTATAGCTTTGGTAGGGCAGCTTTTTTTACAATCGCCGCAGTTAATACACTCGGCATCACCAACTTTTTGGCAATCCATTTTGCATGTTTTAATGCAGGCGTTGCAGCCTGTGCATTTTGCAGCGTCAACCGTTATGCCAAACAGTGCCAGTTTGTTAAACAGCCCGTACCATGCTCCAAGTGGACATAAAAAGCGGCAAAACGGACGGTAAATAAAAATGCATGCCCCTAAAATTATTGCCATCAGTAAAAATTTCCACCCAAACAATAGGCCAATGCCATCGCGCAGGGAGGGGTTTAATGCCAAAAGCGGCAAGCCTGCCTCCAGCGTGCCTGCGGGGCAGATGTATTTGCAAAACGCCGGTGCGCCAACGCCATCAGCCCACCAAAAGTAAATGGGCAGCAGCACTACAAAAATAACGGCAACAAAATATTTAAGCCGGCACAGCTTTTGCGTAAAGCTGTTTTTATGCAGCTTGGGCGAGGGAATTTTGTAAAGTAAATCCTGCACCAGCCCGAAAGGACACAGCCAGCCGCAAATTATCCTGCCTAAGCAAAGCGCGAATAAAAGCAAAAGTCCTACAACGTAAAAGGGAAACTTTAATGCTGTTCCCGCAAGGGTGCTTTGCAGTGAGCCGATAGGGCATGCGCCAAGTGCGCCCGGGCACGAATAGCAGTTTAATACTGGCACGCATACGCTTTTGGGCTGCGCCTGCCAGATACGCCCGGTGATGAAACCCGGCAGGTTGCCGTTGTGCAAAAGCGCTGATATGCACTGCACAAAAAAACGCTTAGCCAATGCCTATGCACTCCAGGCAAATAAGCATTGCTTTGTGCAATACTTCCATATATTCTTTTTGGTAAATGCCTGCCGCTAAAAATGATGCGGCGAGCAGCCATAAAAATATTTTCATTCCATCACCGCTATTATTATACAATAGGCAGAGCTTACTTAACAAGCGTGCAAAAAGCAATTAAACAGAAATTAACCTATATCCGTACTGCCGTGCGCATAAATTATTGAAATGCCCGGCGCGTTGTAGTATAATAATTTAGTATTATGGGTTTATAACCAGTTAAGTTTTTAGGAGGAATTAGTTATGTCCGGACATTCTAAATGGGCTAATATCAAACACAAAAAAGGCAAAGCCGATGCTGCGCGCGGTAAAATTACCACCAAAATCGGCAGAGAAATTACCATTGCTGTGCAGATGGGAGGCCCTGACCCTACCGGCAATATGAGATTAAAACTGGCTTTGAGCAAAGCAAAAGCCAATAATATACCGAAAGACAACATTCAGCGTGCTATTAAAAAAGGCCAGGGCGCTGCCGAAGGCGGTAACTACGAAGAAATTACTTACGAAGGTTATGGCCCGGCCGGCGTTGCCGTTATGGTATCTACCCTTACCAACAACCGCAACCGCACCGCTGCCGATGTACGCCACGTATTTTCCAAATCCGGCGGCAACATGGGTGAAACCGGCTGCGTAAACTGGATGTTTAAACGCAAAGGCGTGTTCAGCATTGACGCTGAAGAAAACGAAGGCGTTACCGAAGATGATTTGATGATGATTGCGCTGGATGCAGGCGCCGAAGATGTTAAGAGCGAAGACGGCGCATTTGAAATTATTACTCAGCCGGAAGATTTTGACGCTGTTGAAAAAGCACTGGCTGACAACAACATTGAAGTTGCCATGTCTGAAATCACCATGATTCCGGATACTATGGCAGAACTTGATGAGGAAGGCGTAGCCAAGGTTCAGAAAATGCTTGATTTGCTTGATGACCTTGACGATGTGCAGGATGTATATACCAATGCAGACCTGCCGGATGACGAAGAATAATTTAAATTTAAGGGGGCAGGCTTAACGGCCTGCCTGCTTTGTATAAGACAGGAGTTTGTTTATGCTTGCATTAGGTATTGACCCCGGTACGGCCATATGCGGCTTCGGGTTGGTGGAAATGATTGGCAACCGCCTGCGCCCGGTGCATTACGGTGCGGTATTTACCGAAAAGGATATGCTGCCGGAACTGCGTTTAAAAAAAATCTACGACGGGCTTACGGAATTGATTGAGGAATATCATCCGGATATTATGAGCGTGGAGCAGCTTTTTTTTAACCGCAATGTTACGACGGCAATAAGCGTAGGGCAGGCGCGCGGAGTTGTGCTTTTAACGGCGGCCAACCATGGCGTGCCGGTGCTTGAGTTTACGCCGATACAGGTTAAACAGGCTGTTGTTGGTTTTGGCAGCGCCGGTAAAGAACAGGTGCAGTTTATGGTAAAGCATTTGTTAAACCTGCGTGAAAAGCCAAGGCCGGATGACGTTGCAGACGCTTTGGCAATGGCCATTTGCGGGCTGCATACGGCATCTACAAAAAGATGGACGGAGTTAGCTAAATGATTGGTTCAATTAAAGGTAAAGTTGCTGAACTTGCAAATGAATACTGCCTTATAGAAACGCCGGGCGGCGTAGGTTACCGCGTGTTTATGCCTTCCGCTAATCTTGCATCGCTTGCCATTGGCGGCGATGTGCGCGTTCACACCTATACATCCGTGCGTGAAGATGCTATTTTGCTGTTTGGTTTTCTGCAAAAGCAGTATTACGATTTGTTTGTGCTTTTAATAGGCATCAGCGGCGTAGGCCCTAAAGTTGCGCTTGGCATTTTATCGGCAGTAAAGCCGGATGATTTTTATATGGCGGTGGAAAACCGCGATATGAAGGCTTTGACGAAACTGCCGGGCATCGGCAAAAAAACTGCGGAACGCCTGCTGCTTGAACTGAAAGATAAAATCAGCGGAAGCAGTGATGTTATCGATGCGGTATTTTATCCGCAGAGCGATGTGCCGCAAAACGCCGTTGGCGAAGCGATTGAGGCTTTGCAGGCGCTTGGCTACAGCAACAGTGAAATTGTGCCGGCGCTTAAAACGGTGCCGGGTTACGAGGCTATGCCATGCGAGGACATTATTAAGCAGGTGCTTAAGGTATTTGCCGGGAGGAAATAATGAACGAACAGGAAAGAATTATTACCGGCAGGGAACAGGATGCTGACGGATGGCAGTACAGCCTGCGCCCGCGCCGTCTTGCCGAATACATCGGGCAGAACCAGGTAAAACAGAATATGCAGGTGTTTATCAAGGCGGCGGCAGAACGCGGCGAAGCGCTTGACCATGTTCTTTTGTTCGGGCCTCCTGGTTTGGGCAAAACAACGCTTGCCAATATTATCGCCAACGAACTGAACGTTAATATCCGCATTACAAGCGGCCCGGCTATTGAACGGCAGGGAGATTTGGCGGCGATACTGACCAATCTTGGTGAAAACGATGTGCTTTTTATTGATGAAATTCACCGTCTTTCCAAAACGGTAGAAGAAATTTTGTATTCTGCCATGGAAGATTTCGCGCTTGATATCATTATTGGCAAAGGGCCGAGCGCCCGCAGTGTACGCCTTGATTTGCCGAAGTTTACGCTTATTGGCGCTACAACCCGTTTGGGTGCTATTGCCGCGCCTTTGCGTGACCGTTTTGGCGTACAGTGCCGTTTGGAATTTTATAAGCCGGAAGAACTGTGCTTTATTATTGAGCGTGCTGCCGAGATTTTGGGCGTTGCCATTGACCGTGACGGCGCAGATGCCATTGCCCGCCGCAGCCGCGGAACGCCGCGTGTTGCCAACCGTTTGTTAAAACGCGTGCGCGATTTTGCTCAGGTAGCAGGTTCTGGCAGCATTACGGCGCAGGTGGCTGATGAAGCACTGGCGCGCCTTGAAGTTGACAAATACGGTTTAGACCGCAACGACCGCCGCATATTGCAAACCATTGTAAAAACTTTTAACGGCGGGCCGGTAGGGCTTGAAACAATTGCCGCGGCTGTCAGCGAAGAAAGCGATACCATTGAAGACGTTATAGAACCATATTTAATGCAGCTTGGTCTGATTCAGCGCACGCCGCGCGGACGTATTGCCACGCGCGAAACTTACAGATACCTTGGCGTGCCGTATAAAGAGGAGAAATAATGAAACTGTTATTACATGCCTGCTGCGGGCCGTGCGCCTGCTATCCAACTGAAAAGCTGACGGCGGACGGCGTGCAGTTTGATATTATCTTTTTTAACCCCAACATTCATCCTTACAAAGAGTTTAAACGCCGCATTGCAGCGCTGCGTGAACTTTGCGAAAAGAAAAAATACAAACTTACCGTTGATAAAAGCTATCCGCTGGAAGAATGTGTGCGCGGCATGCTTGATGAACCCGGCTGCCGCTGCGCATACTGCTACCGCACCCGTATGCGTTATGCGGCGCAGTATGCCAAAGAAAACGGCTATGATGCTTTTACGACTACGCTTTTGGTAAGCCCTTATCAAAAACATGAACTTATTATTAAAATGGCTGAAGAAGCATCCAAAGAGTTTGACATTCCATTTTATTATGAAGATTTCCGCGAAGGTTATCAGCGCGGCGTAGACATAAGCCTGGAACTGGAACTGTACCGCCAGCCCTACTGCGGCTGTGTGTTCAGCGAACGCGACCGTTACGAAAAGAAGCCTAAAAAACAGGCTTAATGCGGAAGGAGGCAGCCTATGAAAATTTTATATGCCGCTTTGCTGTGCCTTTTAACGCTGTTTGGCACGCCTGTGGCGCAGGCTGCCGGCACAATTTCCGTTGGGCTTGTGGCGGACCAGTTTACTGCGGAAATAAGAAGCGACAGCGATTTTACCGTAAAAACATATAATTACGGCGGCGGTAACAACCGCGAGTTTATGTTTAAAGCAGGCAAGTATTATTTTAATGCTGCCAATAACAGGCTGAACGTGGAAGATATGAGCTTCGGCGATGCTGTTGCCGTAATTGAAGGCAGCGGCATTAAAGTAAACGGCAGAAGTTACCGCGGGCGTATTGAAGTTTTGCTGAGGCGCGGCGGTAAAAATCTGGTGGTGCGCAACGTATTGCCGGTTGAAGAATATCTTTACAGCGTTATGGGGCGTACCGTGCCGGTATATTTTCCGGATGAAGCAGTAAAAGCTATTACTGTAGCCATGCGTACTTATGCTTTGTATACTTCTCAAAACGGCAGTGACCCTGATTTTGACATCCGCGCAGGCGAGAAGAATTTTGTTTACAGTGGTATTGATGGCGAACAGAAGCCATTAAACCGTCTTATTGACATCACCCGCGGAGAGGTTGTAACTTACGGCGGCAGCCTGATTGCCGCATATACTACTGAAAGCAGCGGCGGCTACACTGAAAACAGCGAAAATGTTATCGGGCGGTATTTGCCGTATCTGCGCAGCGTAAAAGATTTTGACAGCGATGCGCCTGTTTATAAATGGGAACGCAGTTTTGAAGCCAAAGATATTACCGCAGGGCTTTTGCGCGGCGGCTATGACTGCGGCAAACTGAGCAGCGTGCAGTTATCCGACATGGATGCCGATGCGCCTGACAGAAGCGGACATGGGCGCGTTTTGCAGATAGGCTTTGCCGGCGATAAAGGCAGCATTATTGTTCCTGCGGGAAAAGCAATGGAACTTTTTGGGCTGCCAAGCACGCTGTTTGCCATTGAAGTTACACGTCCTATACCGGATAAACTGGATGTACCGATTGAAAATTATTACGGCATGGAAATTGGCCGTAAAGAAATAGAGATTGAACTGAAAAATAAAGAGAAAAAAGAATCCGGCCTTGCCAAAAGCATAAAACTTATTAGCGGCGTGGACGGTGAAAAAGTTATCTTTAAAGGGCGCGGCAGCGGCAGCGGGCTGGGTTTAAGCCTGTGGGGCGCGCGCCAGCTTGCTAATGATGCCGGCAACAGAGCCGGTTATTATAAAGATATTTTGCGTTATTATTACCGCAATACCAATGTAATAAAAATTTATTGAAAAGTGTGGAGAAAAAATGCAAGTAAGCGATTTTAATTATGATTTGCCGCAGGAACTGATTGCGCAGACTCCGATGGAGCCGCGTGACCATTCACGCCTGCTGGTGGTGGATAAGGATACCGGCAAAACCCTGCACCGCCATTTTTACGATTTGCCCGATTTCCTGCGTCCGGATGATTTGCTGGTGTTTAATGATACCCGCGTTATTCCGGCACGTCTGCACGGCGTAAAAGATACAGGAGCAAAAGCAGAAGTATTTTTGCTGACGCGCCTTAACGCTACCGACTGGGAAGTATTGGTACGCCCCGGCAAACGCCTGCGTACCGGAGCGCAGATAAAATTCAGCGATGATTTAAGCTGCGAAATTATAGATAATACTGAGTTTGGCGGACGCATTGCCAGATTTAAGTTTGAAGGCGTGTTTGAGGAGATTTTAGACCGTTTGGGCGAAACACCTTTGCCGCCGTATATTACTGAGCAGCTTGAAGACAAGGAACGTTATCAGACTGTTTACAGCCGTGATAAAGGCAGTGCTGCCGCACCGACGGCAGGCCTGCATTTTACTAAAGAACTGCTGCAGAAAGTTAAAGATATGGGATGTGAAGAAGTTTTTGTTACTCTTAATATCGGGCTTGGCACCTTCCGCCCGGTAAGCGTGGAAAACATTGAAGACCATGTCATGCACAAAGAGTTTTATACAATTACGCCGGAAGCGGCGGAAGCAATTAACAAAGCCAAAGCCGCAGGCAGGCGCATTGTAAGCGTTGGCACAACGGCCGTGCGCACGCTGGAAGCAGCGGCAACCGCAGGCAACGGCGTTATTAAACCGGGAGCTGCGTGGACTGATATTTTCATTTATCCCGGTTATAAATTTAAAATGGTAGATGCTTTGGTAACAAACTTCCATTTGCCGCAAAGCACGCTTTTAATGCTTGTTTCTACCTTATCGACACGCGAAATTATGCTTAAAACTTATGAAGAAGCAGTCCGCGAAAAATACCGCTTCTTCTCGTTCGGTGATGCCATGTTCATTACCGACCATTTATAACAGACGGAGGTAAATAATGCACGCTGTTACTTACGAACTGATAAAAGAATGCAGCCGCAGCGGCGCGAGGCTTGGGCGCCTGCATACGCCGCACGGCACGTTTGAAACGCCGATGTTTATGCCGGTCGGCACGCAGGCAACAGTAAAAACCCTGTCGCCCGAAGAACTTTACGATATGGGCAGCCAGGTAATCCTTTCCAATACCTATCATTTATTTTTGCGCCCGGGGCACGAACTGGTAAAAAAAGCCGGCGGGCTGCACAAGTTTATGAATTATAAGCGCGGCATGCTGACCGACAGCGGCGGCTTTCAGGTGTTCAGCCTGGGGGCTATGCGCAAAATCAAGGAAGAAGGCGTAACCTTCCGTTCGCATATTGATGGCAGCAAACAGTTTTTGTCGCCGGAGATTGCCACGCAGGTGCAGGAAGCACTTGGCGCCGATATTGCCATGGCTTTTGACGAATGCATACCTTATCCTGCCGATTACAGTTATGCCAAACAATCTACCGAGCGTACTACGCGCTGGGCTGAACGCTGCTTAAAAGCGCATATGCGCGAAGACCAGTCGATGTTCGGCATTGTGCAGGGCGGCATGTATAAAGATTTGCGCAAGATGAGCGCCGACAGCCTGACGCAGATGGACTTTGCCGGTTATGGCATTGGCGGTTTAAGCGTTGGCGAACCCAAACCCATGATGTACGACATTTTGGGAGAAACGACACTGCATATGCCGAAGGACAAAGCCCGTTATTTAATGGGCGTAGGTACGGCAGACTGCATTATCGAAGGCGTAAATCTCGGCGTTGATATGTTCGACTGCGTATTCCCGACAAGGGTAGCCCGCAACGGCACGGCAATGGTTCCGGAAGGACGCCTTGTAGTGCGCAATAAAACCTATGCCGAAGATTTCCGTCCGATTGACGAACGCTGCAATTGCTATACCTGCCGCAACTTTTCGCGCGCATATATCAGGCATCTGTTTAAGGCAGAAGAACTTTTTGCACTGCGTTTGCTGACTATTCATAATCTGCATTTTCTGCTTGACCTTGCAAGGCAGATACGCGTTGCCATTGCCGAAGACCGTTTCCCTGAGTTCCGTGAGGCATATCTTGCCAATTACCGCGGTTAAAAAGCAGGACTTGCTATTTTTGCATAAATAATTTAGAATATTAGATATAAGTAGATACTCGAGGAGGTAAGCGAATGGACGGTATTTTATCTTTCTTTAGCGGCGTGTGGCCCTTTTTAATTTTGGCTTTCATTTTCTGGTGGATGATTGACAGGCCGCATAAAAAAGAAGAAAAGAAAAGACAGCGCATGCTTGAGGCTTTAAAAAGAGGGGATAAAGTGGTTACCGTTGGCGGTATGTACGGCACCATTACCCGTGTAAGCGAAAAGAAAGTAGTCCTCAAAATTTGTGAAAATGTAGAGGTGGAATTCCTCCGCACCGCAATCAGCGCTTATCAGGACCCTGCCAAGCAGGAACTGCTTGAAAAGAAATAATGGATAAAATTCAATTGCGCAAAGAACTTAAATCTTTGCGCAATCGGCTTTCTAAGGAAGATGTGGCGGCAAAAAGCAGCCTTGTCTGCAGGAATATTTTAAACAGCACTGCATATAAAAATGCCAAAACTGTTTTTGCCTATCTGGCATTTGGCAATGAAGTTAATATTGATGCTGTTATAAAGCATGTCCTGTTAAACGGCAAAACCGTATGCGTGCCGCTTATTATTGGTGCGCACGATATGCAGCCAGTAAAGCTCAGCGGGCTTAATGCCGTAACGGAAGGGGCTTACGGCATCCGTACAGCGCAAAAAAATGCTCCCGTTATTGATGAGCGGCAGATTGATTTTGTGCTGGTGCCCGGGCTTGGGTTTGATTTAACAGGTGGGCGCATCGGCATGGGCGCAGGCTTTTACGACCGTTTCCTTATAAAGTGCATAAATGCTGTTAAAGCAGGCATTACTTACGATATTTTGCTGCGCAGTAAAATAATCTGCGATGAGCATGACGTAAAAATGGATTATGTCATTACAGAATCGCTGACGGCAAAATGCAGGTAATTAGATAAAAAATAAAGGGGGCAATAATTTTGAGATGGAATGAATTAGGAAAATTCCTCATCATCTCATTGGCTATTATCGGCGGGTTTATTATGTATATCAATCCGCTTGCTAATTCCATCAAGCAGGGCCTCGACCTTCAGGGCGGCACGCATGTAGTGCTGCAGGCTGTTGAAACGCCGGAAGCGAAGATTGATGACGATGCTTTAAACAGAACCGTAAAAATTATTGAAAGGCGCGTTAACGAACTTGGCCTGACCGAGCCTGTAATCCAGCGCCAGGGCAAAGACCGCATTATTGTTGAGCTGCCGGGCATTAAAGACCCGGACCAGGCAATTAATATGCTGGGACGTACCGCCATGCTGGAGTTTAAAGATGTTAACGGCACTACCGTATTAACCGGTAAGGATTTGCGTGATGCACGTGCGCAGATGTCCGGCGGCAACCAATCCGTTGTAGGTTTGGAGTTTACCGATGAAGGCGGCGCCAAATTTGCTGATTTGACCGCACGCAATATCGGCCGTCCGATTGCAATTTTGCTTGACGGAGAAGTGCTTACCAGCCCTGTTGTGCAGGAAGCAATTACCGGCGGCAAAGCGCAGATTTCCGGTTCGCGCACCATGGAAGAAGCTGAACAGCTGGCAATTTTGCTGCGCAGCGGTTCCCTGCCTGTTAAGATTGAAGTAATGGAAAACCGCACCGTTGGCCCGACTTTAGGCCAGGACTCCAAAGAAAAGAGCGTTGTAGCGTTCTCCGTTGCTATTGTGGGCATTTTTGCCTTCATGCTTTTGTTCTACCGTATTCCGGGCATTGTTGCCGATATCGCATTGCTTTTGTATGTAATGCTCCTGCTGCTGATCATGCGTTATCTTGATGCAACGCTGACGCTGCCGGGCATAGCGGGCATTATACTTTCCATTGCAATGGCGATTGATGCCAACGTACTTATTTTTGAACATTTTAAAGAAGAAGTTGCTGCCGGCAAAACGCTGCGCAGTGCAATGGATAAAGGCTTCTCGCGTGCGTTTGTTACAATTTTTGACTCTAACATCACCACGCTTATTGCTGCCGTAATTCTGTTCTATCTCGGCACCGGCCCAATCAGAGGCTTTGCCGTAACGCTTGGTTTGGGCGTTGTTTTAAGTATGTTTACCGCCATTACTGTAACCAAGTTCTTAATGAACTTTATTCTGGCAAGCAACCTTACCAAAAGCGGTTTCCTTTATGGAGTTAAATATCCCAAAAAGGAGGCGGCTAAATAATGAGATTCCCTATTGTTAAACATTTTAAATATTTCATGGGGCTGACCCTGCTGGTATTGTGTATTGGCGTTGTTTCCATTTTTACCCGCGGCTTTAACATGGGCATTGATTTTACCGGCGGCAGTATCGTCGATTTAACCTTTACGCAGGAAGTTACCGTTGCGCAGGTGCGTGATGTTCTTAGCCAGCACGGCATGGGCAATAGCATTATCCAGCTTGAAAACAGCACCGATAACGAAAAATCCAAAAGCGTGCTTATCCGTACCGGATTGGTAGAGGATGAAACACTGCGTGCGGCAATTAACGATATTAAAACGCAGGTTGGCGATTATCAGATTAACCGTATGGAAAACATCGGCGCAACAATCGGTGAAGAACTGATTGAGCAGGCTGCCATGGCAGTTGTTCTTTCGTGGCTTTTGATGATTGTGTACATTACCTACCGCTTTGAGTTTAACTTTGCGGTAGCGGCGGTAGCGGCACTGGTTATCGACGTATTTGTAACCATCAGTTATTTCTCCTTCTTCCAGATGGAACTGGATTCCTCCTTTGTAGCAGCACTGCTGACGGTTGTAGGCTTTTCCATTAACGGTACGGTTGTTATTTTCGACCGTATCCGCGAAAACCTTAAACTGCACCGCCGAAGCGAAGGTTTGGAAGAATTGGTAGAAACAAGCATCTGGCAGTGCATGACGCGTACCGTTTACACGGAATCTACCGCACTCTTTGCTGTACTGGTAATCTTCCTGTACGGCGGCGCAACTATTCATAACTTTATGTTTGCCATGCTGGTAGGCTTTGCAAGCGGCGGTTATACCTCCATTTGCCTTGCAGGCCCTATGTGGATTAAAATGCGCGAACGCAAAAACAACAAACCTGCCGCACCGGCAGAAGCTAAATAAAATATTAAAAACGGCATCATCTGTAAAACAGGTGGTGCTGTTTTTATTTTGGGCAGCAGTTTATAATTTTTTGTGCAATACTTTTTGTTTTTGCAGGTATTTTGGTTAGTTTAGGCGAATTATAATATTTTATAGGGTTATAAAAATTTCTGATGGGAGATGATGTTATGCCGTATTTGTTTTTTACTTTGGTAATTAGTATTGTGGTGGCTGTGTTTGCTGTGCAGAACGCTGCCGATGTTACGGTTGGCTTTTTGATGTGGACGGTGCAGACCAGCCTTGTAGTGGTTATTTTGGGCGCTGCGCTTTTGGGCGCAACTGCTATGGCCTTTTTTACAATGATGATTAAAGCCAAACATTATTTGTATGACAAGAGCCTTAAATTTGAAATTGACCAGCTTAAAAAAGAAAATGCCAAATTAAAAGAAGAAAAACAAATGCTAATGCATAATCAGCGCAATGATGCGTTAAACAAACCTGCGGAAGAAACTAAAGCTTAATGAAGAAACATAAAATATGGCAGTTTAACGAATTTAATAAAGATGAAGCGGTGCAGCTTGGAGAAAAAGCAGGCATATCTCCGCTTGTGGCAGGCATTTTGCTGAACCGCGGCATTAAAACGCCGGAAGCTGTGCGCGATTTTTTATATGGCAGTGCTGAACCTTTTTACGACCCGTTTTTGATGAAGGATATGCCGCAGGCTGTACAACGCATCTGGCAGGGCATTGACGGCAAAGAACGCATTACCGTTTACGGCGATTATGATGTGGACGGCATCAGCGCCAGTTCGCTTTTGTATTTGTTTTTAAAAGACTGCGGCGCAGATGTTAACACCTACATACCGGAACGCAAAAGCGAGGGTTATGGGCTGAACATTGATGCCTTAAACAATTTATATGCTGCCGGCAGAACGCTTATTGTAACAGTAGACTGCGGCATCAGTGCCGTAAAGGAAATTGCAGGGGCGCCGTCGGGACTTGATATAATTGTTACCGACCATCATACGCCGCCGGAGGTTTTGCCGGAGGCTTATGCGTTGGTGAACCCGCACCAGAAAGACTGCAATTATCCGTTTGAGCATTTATCCGGCGTGGGCGTGGCTTTTAAATTGTGCCAGGCGCTTTATAAATACCGCCATGAGGATGAGCCGCTGTGGGACGGCAACACGGAGTTTGTAGCTTTGGGCACGGTAGCAGACATTGTGCCGCTGTGGGGCGAAAACCGCGCTTTGGTAAAAATGGGCCTGAAGAAAATGGAAACAACGGCCAACATTGGTTTAAAAGCTCTGATGGAAAAAAGCCGTTGTCCGGAAAAAGACATTACGTCTGAAAATATAGGTTTTATTTTAGCACCGCGCCTTAATGCGGTAGGGCGTTTGGAACACGCGCAGCTTGCGGTTGAACTTTTGACGGCGCAGGACGAAGCGCGTGCGGCAGAAATTGCCGAAGCATTGAACGAGGAAAACACGCTGCGCCAAAAGATAAGCCGCGATATATTTTTGGAAGCAGAAGCAATGCTTGCGCAAATGGAACATATTGAAACGGCTATTGTGCTTGCTAAAGAAGGCTGGCATGCAGGCGTTATCGGCATAGTGGCTTCGCGCCTGGTAGATAAATACCATTTACCGGTAATACTTATCAGCATAGATGGCGATATTGCCAAAGGAAGCTGCCGCAGCATACCGAGCCTTGATTTATACAGCGCCATTAATGCCAACAGCAGTTTGCTGGTGCAGTTCGGCGGGCATCATCAGGCGGCGGGGCTTACTATTAAAACGGCAAATATTGAGGAGTTTAAACGCCGTTTTACGCAGACCGTTGCAGATACATTGCAGCCACAGGATTATCTGCCCGTGCTGAATGTGGATATGCTGGTTGACAAGGATTATGTTTTGGATGTGCCGCTTTTAAATGAACTGAAACTGCTTGAACCTTATGGCAGCAGCAATCCGGCGCCGCTGTTTGCGTTTAAAGGCGCAGCGTTGCGCTATGCCAAAATTTTCGGCGCTGAAAATACGCATCTGCGTTTTAGTACGCTTTATGGTGGGCAGCCGTACCAGTGCCTTATGTGGGGCGGAGCGGAAAATTACCACTGCATGTATAACGGCGCTGAGGCAGATTTGGTGTTTATGCCGAAAATTAATGTGTGGCAGGACAGGGAAAGCGTAAATTTGCAGGTTGTCGATTTTACGCAGAAGCTGTCAGTATATGATTACCGCCATGAACCTTTGGACAAGCAGGCCTTTTTAAAAAGCCTTTTGCAGACGGAAAATAACATACTTGTATATGTTAACGATAAAGAAGAATTTTTGAAAACTGATTTATGCAGTGAAGATAAAGTGCGGCAGTATGGTGATGCCGGCACTGCCAAAAACATTGTGCTGTATGATTTGCCGGAAGGCGATGTGCTGGAAATAGCTGCTGCTTTTACAGGCGCTATTGGTAGCTCGCTGTTTCTGTTGTATAATAATAATGATTACGATAACGCGGTGGAAGCATTGTTTAAACGCTTTCCTAACCGCCTGCATCTGGCAGAAGCCTATAAGAAGATGGCGAGCCGCCTGAAAACACAGGTGCTTGAAGATGAAGCAGAACTTATGGCTGAATGCGGCATGCAGGAAATTTATTTAACCGTGTTTGAAGAACTTAATTTTATCAGCCGCAGCGGAGGAAAGGTAAGCATGCTGCCGGCTGTTAAGAAAAATAATTTGGAAAATTCTCCTGCTTTCAGGCAGGCCGAGGAAACCGGCCGGAGGATTTACAGGCAGTACCGTGCCAATATGCTTGCAACTGCGCAGCAGATTGCCGGCGTGCACGGAATTTGATTGGGTAAGGATGTGGTTTTATGCCGGAAATTCATGAAGTCACTGTAGACGGCTTCTTTGAAATGATAACAAAATATCTGGATGAAAAGCAGGTGGCATTCGTCCGTAAGGCTTATGACGTTGCAGCCAAAGCACACGCCAATCAGCGCCGTAAATCCGGAGAGCCGTATATAATTCATCCTTTGGGAGTGGCAACGATACTTGCGGAACTGCAAATGGATGAAACTACGCTTGCCGCTGCCTTTTTGCATGATGTTGTTGAAGATACCGACATTACCTTGCAGCAGCTTACGGAAATGTTCGGCGTTAAGGTTGCCGACCTTGTTGACGGCGTAACCAAGTTAGGCAAAATTGAATACATCAGTAAAGAGGACCAGCAAATTGAAAACTACCGCAAGATGTTTTTGGCAATGGCGAAAGACATCCGCGTTATTATGATTAAACTTGCTGACCGTCTGCACAATATGCGCACCATGAAATATATGCCGGTGCATAAGCAGCATTCCATCTCGCGCGAGACGATGGAAGTTTATGCTCCTTTGGCGCACCGTCTTGGCATTTATACCATTAAATGGGAACTTGAGGATTTGGCTTTCCGTTATATGGAACCGGAAATTTACTATGACCTGGTAGAGCAGGTTAAGGTAAAGCGCCGTGAAAGGGAAGCCATGATTCATGATGCCATGGCGGAAATTAAAGAACATTTGGACGAACAGCATATTGAATGTGAAATTCAGGGACGTCCGAAGAATTTTTACAGTATTTACAAAAAAATGCAGCGTGACCATAAAGAATTAAGCGAGATTTACGATTTGCTGGCTATCCGCGTACTGGTAAACAGCGTTGCGGATTGCTATGGCACGCTTGGCGTTGTACACAGCCTTTGGCGCCCG
>ERZ779889.2017-NODE-2017-length-17894-cov-3.235944_pt1 | contig 17894 bp, 13 predicted proteins | sample MGYA00511030_ERZ779889 | MGnify/ENA primary metagenome ERZ779889 (study PRJEB29588, sample SAMEA2160616) | human gut metagenome | biome: human gut; feature: human-associated habitat; material: faeces | place: Denmark | collected 2008/2010 ...
GGAGTTTTTGCCATAGTATAAAAGCTCGGTGCTTTCTTTGAAGATATTCGTCAGCATGAAGAATAACATATCGGCTTCGCTCTGGTTGTAGATGCTTTCCATGTATTTGAGAATCCGTGGCTTGACCGCATCTAACATCGTAGAGTTGAACGCAGTGATCTGTCCGATGCCGAACTTTAAGTTCTCTGAGGAGAATACCTTGTAATCCTGATAGAAGATTTCCTCGTCCGTCTCGTTCATCAGCTTGCTTCCGGCGTTGAACATGGCAATCGCATATGCTTCGATATCGATGTTTGCGATCTTTGCAAGCTTCCGGCATGTATGCTCATCCATCTGTGTGCAGGTCGGTGAGCGGAACATCAAGGTATCCGAGATGATTGCAGAACATAACAGTCCGGCAATCTGCTTCGGGATTTCAACATGGTTTTCTTCAAACATCTGATAGATGATCGTTGCTGTACAGCCAAGTGGCTGGTTGCGGAAATAAACCGGATTCATCGTCTGCAAGCCGCCCAGTCTATGGTGATCGATGATTTCCAGAAGCTGGACTTCTTCGATACCGTCGACTGCCTGTGCATGCTCGTTGTGGTCAACTAAGATGACCTTTTTTGGATTCGCATTCAAATAATTTCGCTGGGAGATCAGTCCTACGTATTTTCCATATTCATTCAGGACAGGATAGTACTGGTGGCGTTTACCCGCCATAACGGTACGGATATCCCGGATATAATCCTCAGTCGAGAAGGTGATCAGGTTATCCTTCTTCATAAAGTAACGGATTGGGATACTCTGGTTGATCAGACGCGCTGCGGTATAAGTATCATATGGGGTACGGATGATCGAGCAGTTGTGATCCTCAGCGAGCTTCGTGATTGTTTTCGATACGACCGCACCGTCACAGATGATGATGCACTGTGCATCCATCTCAATTGCGCAAAGCTGTGACTCGTAACGGTTACCAAGGATGACAATGTCGCCCTGCTCAATGTAGTTTTCCATCATGTCCGGGTTGGCGGCGGAGATCAGCACCTTTCCGGTATGCACATAATCCTTCTCATCGCCGACGATCAGATCAGCAGAGAGGGTGTTGATAATATTCTTGTATGGTGTGTGCGCGGATGCGATGACACGGTTGTCGTACACTTCCATATAAGTCATGGCGATGTCGCGAACGGTGATCAGTCCGACTAAATTGCCATTTTCGTTTACCGATGGAAGCGTGGTTGCACCGGATTCGCTTAAGATTTCCCATGCATTTTTGATGGAAATCTCTCCGTCAACGCCATCGATATGGCGGTATTCCACGTCTTTTACCTGTGTGGAGACATTTTCCATATATTCCGGCACAGCCGCGGAAAATGCATTTAATACATATTTGGTTTCTGCGTTTATCTCGCCAGCGCGCATCGGGACATAATCATCGCCGGTAATCTGCCGCTTCAGATAAGCATAGCAAATGGAAGAACAGATGGAGTCAGTGTCCGGATTTTTATGTCCGATGACATATACTTTGTCTTTGCTTTGTGTTTCCATTTATCAAACCTCCGTAATTTATAGAAAAAATAAATAAGCTACTTTGCGTTGCTATTATAGTTTCCGTATTTATAAAAGTCAAACAAAATGTACATAATATCTATGAGAAAATTTTGTGAACGGAGGTAGGAAACATTGGAGAGACAGGGAGAAACAGGGAAGGAACAGGCGTTTCATATGGATAGCCGGCAGAAACAGGAAGAAAGCGGGATGGACAACCAGCAAAAGCAGGGGAGTCTGATCACTGACTACGGACAGATTACTTTGTCGAAAAACCGGTATCATCACCGAATTCATTTGTTGAATATAATAGGAGAAATCGAGGGGCATGAGAATCTTGGTTCGTCCTCGAAGACAAGCAAATATGAGCATATCCTGCCACAGCTTGCTGCCGTGGAGGACGACGAGGGCATCGACGGACTGATGGTACTCTTAAATACCGTGGGCGGTGATGTCGAGGCAGGGCTCGCTATTGCAGAGATGATTGCATCCTTAAGCAAGCCGAAGGTATGTCTTGTGCTTGGCGGCGGACATTCAATTGGCGTGCCGCTGGCAGTATCCGGGGATGTAACGTTTATTGTGCCGTCGGCAACGATGGTCGTGCATCCGATCCGGATGAATGGAACCGTGCTTGGTGTGACGCAGAATTACGAATATATTGAGCGGATGCAGGACCGGATCATTGAATTTACGTCGAATCATTGTTCCATCAAGGAAGAGGAACTGAGGGAGATCATGTTCAATACGAAAGAACTGACGAAAGACATTGGTTCGGTGTTAGTTGGCAGGCAGGCAGTCGAGGTAGGAATCATCGACCGGGTGGGCGGCATCCATACCGCAATGAATTGTTTATATGACTTGATAAATGCAAAGAAAAATAGTAAAATAGAGCAGTATGAGCATTTAAACTGACATAAATATACCCGTGTGGCGGTTTGTATATGGATACGGACTGCCATATGGGTGATTACATTTAGAAAAATGTCTGTCATAATCGGAGAATGAGGGAAAAGAGAAGGAGTGCATACCGTGGCAACGGGAAACAACAGTACATATAATAAAGGTTCACAATCGAATACGAGAAGTAAAACGACTGCCAGCCGTTCGACATCGACGGCAAGATCACCACAGAAAGCAAGATCTTCGCAGTCGTCCAGACAGGCGTCCGCTTCCCGTACAGGAGGAAGAAAGACAAAAGCACAGCTGGCGCAGGAACAGGCACGGAAGAATGAAATCCATCTGTTTATCTGTCTGGCAGTTTGTACATTTTTCTTTATCAGCAACTTTGGCTGGTGCGGCGTTGTAGGCAATTTCTTTGCGAAGTTTATGTTTGGACTGTTTGGTGTTGTGGAATATGTGCTTCCGTTATACATCTTTTTGACAGAGGCATTTCTGCTTTCAAACGGTGCAAAAAAAGCAGTCGTAAACCGCGTACTCTGTGTAGGACTGTTTATTGTTGCAGCAGCATTTATCTTCCAGCTTACGGCTGGGGGCCGATCATATGACGGCGAAGCTTCTGTATGATCAGGGGGCACAGGAAAAGAAGGGCGGCGGATTTATCTTAGGTGGATTGCTCGTTGTACTGTACAATCTGATTGGAAAACCGGGCGCGATCATTGTGATTGCACTTTTGATCATCATTGGAATCATCGTCGTAATGAATGTGTCGCTGATCGATTTTGCAAAGGAGCGGTCTGCACAGTTCAAGAATCGTTACAATGCGCTGTATGAGGATGATGACGAGGAAGCGATTGATCCAGAGGCAGCACTTGAGGCAAAGCGCAGAACAAAATTGGATAATATTAAGGTGGAGCAGGAGAAGCCGGCTGTACCAGTGAAGAAGAAAAAGAAGAAAGTCAAAAATAAGAAGGTCGAGGGGGAAGAGGTTCATGAGTTAAAACCGCTTCCACATGAAGATCTGTTCAATCCGAATCTGACCTTGCAGGATGCCAAGGATGTCTCAGAGGGGTATGTAGATTTGTCGCTGCTGAAAAAGAAAAAAGGCGGTGTGACAGAACTTCGCAGTGCGAAAGCGGATATCCCACCTGTGCCGGATACACCGAAGGAAGAGACGGTGGATTTCTTTGACCGCCCAGATTATGCAAACGGAGCCGCACAGGAGGAAACGACAATCACAGATCAGATGTGGCAGGAGGAAAACGCACAGACAGGTGCTGATATTTCTGCTTATGATGAGACGGCTGCGGATACATTGGAACCGGTACATACGAAGAGAACGTCGCGTGCAGCAGAAAAACAGATGGACACCGCAGATGTTTCCGTGCCGGATGCGGACGAGGCTCCAGTGACCGAAGCAGCGACGAGAAAGCGCAGGAAGACGAAGGAATCCGAGCAGGAGATGCTTTCGGAACGTGACCAGATTGCAGAGACAATTCAGGAAAACAGTGAACAAAAACCAATCAAGGAATACAAATTCCCACCGTTGAAGCTCTTGAAGAGCGGCAAGGGAAAGGGTACGAAGTCAAACGAAGCGTCCGTCCGGGAGACAGCGATGAAGTTAAAGAGTACACTCGAAAACTTCGGCGTCAATGTCACGGTAACGGATTACAGCTGCGGCCCATCCGTTACCCGGTATGAATTACAGCCGGAGCAGGGTGTGAAGGTATCGAAGATCACAAACTTGGCGGATGATATCAAGCTGAATCTAGCGGCGGCAGATATCCGTATCGAAGCACCGATTCCGGGCAAGCCGGCAGTAGGTATCGAGGTGCCGAACAAGGAGAGCCAGCCTGTATTTTTCCGCGATCTGCTTGAATCAGACAACTTCCAGAAGTTCCCGTCCAACATTGCATTTGCAGTTGGTAAGGATATCAGCGGACAGGTGGTTGTGGCAGATATCGCGAAGATGCCGCATTTGCTGATCGCAGGTGCGACTGGTTCTGGTAAATCGGTCTGTATCAATACATTGATCATGAGTATCTTATATAAGGCAAAGCCGGATGACGTGAAGCTGATTATGGTTGATCCAAAACAGGTAGAGCTGAGTATCTACAATGGAATCCCACATATGCTGATTCCGGTTGTGACCGATCCGAAGAAGGCGGCAGGCGCTCTGAACTGGGCGGTACTTGAAATGACAAATCGTTACCAGTTATTTGCACAGTATAATGTGCGGAATCTGCAGGGCTATAACGAAAAGGTAAAGGCAGTGACAGGCTCGGAAGAGGGGAACGAAGACTTGAAGAAGCTGCCACAGATCGTGATTATTGTCGACGAGCTTGCTGATCTGATGATGGTAGCACACGGCGAAGTGGAGGATGCTATCGTGCGTCTGTCCCAGCTTGCACGTGCGGCAGGTATCCATCTGGTAATCGCAACGCAGAGACCATCTGTGGATGTCATTACCGGTCTGATCAAGGCAAATGTGCCATCCAGAATCGCGATGACCGTATCCTCGGGTGTCGACTCGAGAACGATCCTCGATATGAATGGTGCCGAAAAATTGCTTGGTAAAGGTGATATGTTATTCTATCCGACGGGCTATCCGAAGCCGGTACGTGTACAGGGTGCATTCCTGTCGGATGATGAGATCGCAGATGTCGTGGACTTCCTGAAGGAGGAAAGCGGCGAAGTGACCTACGATGAATCAATCTCAAAGGAGATTGCGAACACGAAGGTTGGTGGTTCTGGCGGTGGTGCATCGTCTGCAGAACCGGAATATGATGACTACTTTGTAGATGCCGGAAAGTTTATTATCGGAAAAGATAAGGCGTCCATCGGTATGCTGCAAAGAGTATATAAAATCGGATTTAACCGTGCAGCACGTATTATGGATCAGCTTTCCGAAGCTGGTGTGGTCGGTCCGGAAGAGGGGACGAAGCCACGGAAGGTGCTTATGAGCATGGAAGAATTTGAAAATTATGTAGAGGAATATTTATAAGGGAGTCAGGAGGACAAAAGAGTATGTTAACAGACATTGAAATCGCACAGCAGGCAGAGATGGAATCAATTAAGAACGTGGCAGCAAAGCTTGGTATGTCGGAGGATGATATCGAGATGTACGGTAAGTACAAGGCGAAGATTTCCGATGAGTACATGCAGTCTGTAAAGAATAATGAGAATGGTAAATTGATTCTGGTAACAGCAATCAACCCGACTCCGGCAGGAGAGGGAAAGACAACAGTAACCGTAGGACTTGGTCAGGCAATGTGCAAGCTTGGAAAGAAGGCGGTCATTGCACTGCGTGAGCCATCTCTTGGACCATGTTTTGGTATCAAAGGTGGAGCAGCCGGCGGCGGATATGCCCAGGTCGTACCAATGGAAGACTTAAACTTGCATTTTACAGGTGATTTCCATGCAATCACATCTGCAAATAACCTGCTTGCAGCCGTGATGGATAACCATATGCATCAGGGAAATACACTCCGCATCGATCCGAAGCGTATCGTATTTAAGCGTTGCCTGGATATGAACGACCGTGTGCTTCGTAACATTATCGTTGGTATGGGTAAGAAGGGCGACGGCGTGATGCGTCAGGATGGATTCGTTATCACAGTTGCTTCAGAGATCATGGCAATCCTCTGTCTGGCAACAGATATCAGGGATCTGCAGGAGCGTCTTTCAAGAATTATCGTTGCTTATAATGTAGATAATGAGCCTGTCACAGCTGGTGAGCTCAAGTGTGTCGGTGCGATGACAGCGCTTTTGAAGGATGCGATCAAACCAAACCTGATCCAGACATTAGAGCATACACCAGCACTTGTACACGGTGGTCCATTTGCGAATATCGCACATGGCTGTAACTCTGTCCGTGCAACACAGACCGCACTTAAAATTGCAGATTATGTCATCACAGAGGCAGGTTTCGGTGCGGATCTCGGAGCAGAGAAATTTTTCGATATCAAGTGTCGTATGACTGGATTGAAGCCGGATGCAGTTGTGCTTGTAGCAACGGTACGTGCACTGAAATATAACGGTGGCGTGGCAAAGGCAGACCTTGGCGAGGAGAACTTAGAAGCATTGGAAAAGGGTATCGTGAACTTAGAGAAGCATATCGAGAACTTACAGCTCTACGGTGTGCCGGTAGTTGTAACGCTGAACCGTTTCGTATCCGATACAGATGCAGAGCTTGCATTTGTACGTGAGTTCTGTGAGAAGCGTGGCTGTGATTTCGCCCTCGCAAATGTATGGGAGAAAGGCGGCGAAGGTGGTATTGAGCTTGCAAATGCCGTGCTCAACACACTTGAGACAAAGGAAAGCCACTTCAAGGTATTATATGAAGATAATCTCTCTATCAAGGAGAAGATTGAGACAATCGCAAAGAAGATTTATGGCGCAGATGGCGTAACCTATTCTGCAGAGGCAGATCGTGCGATCGCAAAGATCGAGGAGATGGGATTTGCAAATATGCCAGTCTGCATGGCGAAGAACCAGTATTCCCTTTCCGATGATGCGAAGAAGCTTGGCAGACCGACCGGATTTACAGTCAATATCCGTGAGGTATATGTAAGTGCCGGAGCTGGATTTGTCGTAGCAATCACAGGTGCGATCATGACGATGCCGGGACTTCCTAAAGTTCCAGCCGCAGAGCGTATCTTCGTGGATGATGAAGGTGTAACACACGGTTTATTCTAAGAAGTACCAATTTGTATACGATTCCATATGTATATGTACCATGCATCTGAATTCTAAATATACATATGTTTGAAACTTAGAAGTTTTTGATGCTCCATCTGTGTACAGCAATGTTTGAACAGGAAGTTCAAACAAGCCACCATTGAGCCATGGATGGCGAATTGGTGGCGGTTGCGTATGAGTTTGGTATGTATATTGGAGCATCTAGAACTACTTAGTTTCAATACATCGTATATTTATGAATTCAGATGCATGGTACACGGCATATGGAACCGTGTACAATGTTGAAAAGAAAGGCGGATTATAACAATGGCAAAATTGATTAACGGAAAAGAAATCTCCCAGCAGATCAAGGATGAGTTAAAAGAGAAGGTTTCCGCATTGAAGGCACAGGGCAAAAATATCTGCCTGGCAGTCATTCAGGTCGGAAACGATCCGGCATCTTCTGTATATGTTGGAAATAAGAAGAAGGCATGCGCGTATATCGGCATCGAGTCACGTGCGTTTGAACTTCCGGAGGAGACAACCGAGGAAGAACTTCTCTCTATTATCAAGGATTTAAACGAGGATGACGGCGTGCACGGAATCTTAGTGCAGCTTCCGGTTCCGAAGCACATCAATGAAGAGAAGATCATCAATGCGATCTCTCCGAAGAAGGATGTGGATGGATTCCATCCGGAGAGCGTTGGCAGCCTGTGTATTGGCAGACCGGGATTCGTATCGTGTACACCAGCGGGAATCATCCAGCTTCTGAAGCGTTCGGAGATTGATATCGAAGGAAAGCACTGCGTTGTGATCGGCAGAAGCAATATCGTAGGCAAGCCGATGGCACTTCTGATGCTGCGTGAGAATGCAACCGTAACGATCTGCCATTCGAGAACGAAGAACTTAAAGGAAATCTGTAAAGAGGCAGATATCCTGATCGTTGCGATCGGAAAGCCGAAGATGATCGACGCATCGTATGTGAAGGACGGTGCGACAGTGATCGATGTTGGTATCCACAGAGATGCCAACAACAAATTATGCGGTGATGTTGATTTTGCATCGGTGGAACCGGTGGCTGGTGCCATCACACCAGTTCCGGGCGGCGTAGGACCGATGACGATCGCGATGCTGATGAATAACTGCGTGGAAGCCGCAGAGCGTGAGGAATAAGAAACATATGAACATATTGATGGTGTCACTTGGCTGTGACAAGAACCTTTGCGATAGCGAAGCAATGCTTGGTCTGCTCGCAAAGCACAATTACAATATTACGAACGACGAGCAGGAAGCCGATGCAATCATCGTAAATACGTGCAGCTTCATCAAGGATGCGATGGAGGAAAGTGTAAATACAGTATTGGAGATGGCGAAGCTCAAACAGCAGAACTTAAAATACCTGATTGTGACCGGATGTATGGCACAGCGTTTCAAGGATGAGATCTTTGACGAGATCCCGGAGATCGATGCATGTCTTGGAACGAGCAGCTTCGATAAGATTTTAGATGTGATCGAGGAGCTGAAGGCGCGTGATGGTATTGAGAATGCAGAAGAAATCAGTGTCTATGACGATATCGACCGTCTGGCAACAATCACAGAATCAAACAAGGTCATTACATCGGGTACATTTATGGGATACTTAAAGATTGCAGAAGGCTGCGACAAGTTCTGTACCTATTGTGTCATCCCACATATCCGCGGACATTACCGGAGTGTGCCGATGGAACAGCTTTTAAAGGAAGCAGAATATATGGCATCGCAGGGCATCGAGGAGCTGGTGCTTGTCGCACAGGAGACAACCTGCTATGGTAAAGATCTGTACGGGGAGAAACGGCTGCATGTGTTAGTCCGTGAGCTTGCTAAGATCGATGGAATCAAATGGATTCGCCTGATGTACTGTTATCCGGAGGAAATCTATGACGAACTGATCGACTGCTTCAAGGAGGAGCCGAAGCTTCTGCATTATATTGATATGCCGATGCAACACAGCGAGGATGCAATCTTGAAGCGGATGGGCAGGCGCACAGATCGTGCAAGCATCGAAGCGGTGATTGGAAAGCTGCGGGAAGCAGCCCCAGATATCGCAATCCGTACTTCCCTGATTGCAGGATTTCCTGGCGAGACACAGGAAGAGCATGAGGCACTGATGGCATTTTTAGATGAACAGGAGCTTGACAGGGTTGGTGTATTTACGTATTCCAGAGAAGATGGAACACCGGCAGCGACATTTGAGAACCAGATCGATGAAGAGACAGCGGAGCAGTGGCGTAATGAGATCATGGAGCTGCAGCAGGAGATCTCCTTGGATAAAAACGAGACATTTGTCGGGAAGATCATGCAGGTCATTATCGAGGGATATTCTTCTGACGATGATGTCTATGTCGGACGGACATATCGGGATGCACCGGGCGTGGACGGGCTGGTGTTTGTGAACTGTGATTATGAACTGATGTCCGGACAGATTGTAGATGTCCGGATCAATGAGGTAGGACCATATGATATGATAGGAGGGATTGTCGATGAATCTGCCGAATAAATTAACGATACTTAGAATGATCATGATACCATTTTTCTTAGTAGCCCTGATGGTGCCTGGCATTCCGGGAGGAAAATGGATTGCACTTGCGTTATTCTGTCTGGCAAGTCTCACGGATATGCTGGATGGAAAAATCGCACGAAAGTATAACCTGATTACGGACTTTGGCAAGTTCATGGATCCACTTGCAGATAAACTGCTTGTCTGTTCAGCCATGATCGCGCTGATCGATCTGGACCGGATTCCGGCGTGGGTTGTAATTGTGATTATTGCAAGAGAGTTTATCATCAGCGGTTTTCGTCTGGTTGCATCGGATAACGGCATCGTGATCGCTGCTGGCTGGGGGGGCAAGACCAAGACGGTCTGCCAGATGTTCATGGTAATCTTACTGATTTGCGACTTCGGTGGAAGCACGGTACATATCATTGAGAATGTACTGATCTATCTGGCGCTGGCGCTGACGATCATCTCTCTGATCGACTATTTGGTAAAGAATAAAAACGTGCTTTCTGAAACAAAATAAGAGTGGCTTTAAAAATCTGTAAAAAGCGGATGGAACATAAATGTTTAAGGCTTTTTGCAGATTTTTCTTTTTTATTGCAAAACTGTGACAAAGAATGTGATTTTGACTTGATTTCAGGCGGAAAAAGATTTACAATTACAATCGGAAGAAATTGGGTTTCTAATCAGAAAACCCATAATAAATAAAAGTGGAGGGCTTAAAATGAGTAACAAACTTACATTGTCAGCAAGTGACAGAATTTCTTCTTTGCTTGACGAAGCGAGCTTTGTTGAAGTTGGTGCATATGTAACAGCTAGAAATACGGACTTCAACATGCAGGAAAATGATACTCCAAAAGACGGTGTTATTACTGGATATGGTGTCATCAATGGAAAACTGGTGTATGTATACAGCCAGGATGCAACCGTTCTTGGTGGTGCAATCGGTGAGATGCACGCAAAGAAGATTGCGAAGATTTATGACATGGCTATGAAGGTAGGCGCACCGGTAGTCGGTTTGATCGATTGTGCGGGACTTCGTTTGCAGGAGGCAACCGATGCACTTAATGCATTCGGCGAGGTTTATCTGAAGCAGACACTTGCGTCAGGAGTAATCCCACAGATTACTGCAATTTTTGGAACATGCGGTGGTGGAGCAGCGCTTATTCCAACACTTACAGACTTTACATTTATGACAGCAGAGGGCGGAAAGTTATTCGTAAACAGCCCAAATGCACTGGATGGAAACTATCAGGCAAAGCTTGATACAGCATCTGCTGCTTACCTTAGCGAGAATTCTTCTCTCGTAGATGGTGTATTCGAGGATGATGCAACAACACTTGCAAACATCAGAAGCCTTGTGGATATGCTCCCTGACAACAACATGGAAGATGCAGAGTCCGATTGTACAGACGATCTGAACCGTATCATTCCAAATCTCGATGGATTTGCAAAGGATGCAAGAGCTGTCCTTCAGAACATCGCAGATAACAATGTATTCGTAGAAGTGAAGAAAGATTATGCAAAGGACATGGTTCTTGGACTGATCAAGTTGAACGGTGCGACAGTTGGTTGTGTAGCCAACCAGGCAGCTGACGGTGGAGAACTTCTCTCTACAAGCGGTGCTTATATCGCAGCAGACTTCGTGAAGTTCTGTGACGCATTCAACATCCCTGTACTGACACTTGTAAATGCAAAGGGATTTGTAGCAACTGTATCAAACGAGAGAACAATCGCAGATGCAGCAGCCAAGCTCACATACGCATTTGCAGATGCAACAGTACCGAAGGTAACCGTTGTGATGGGCGATGCGTTTGGAACTGCTTACACGATCATGAACTCCAAGGCAATCGGCGCAGATATGGTATACGCATGGCCATGTGCAAAGATTGGTACGATGGATCCAGAGATGGCTGTCAAGATCATGTACGAGAAGGAAATTGCAGAGGCAGCTGATAAGGTTGCATTCATTGCAGAGAAGAAGAAAGCTTATACAGAGCTTCAGTCAAGCGCACTTGCAGCAGCAAAGCGTGGATATATCGATGATATTATCGAGCCGGATGCAACAAGAAAGCGTGTGATCGCTGCGTTTGATATGCTTAGCACAAAGAACGAGGAAAGACCATATAAGAAGCACGGAGCAGTATAAGGAAAGGTGACAATGAAATGAAGAAAAAATTATTAATTCTGATTTCCATGTTAGCTATGATGTTTTCCTTGACTGCCTGCAGCAATGAGGTTGAAAAGCCGTTTGACTATGATGACAGCCAGATCGTCATCGACACGATGTATCTGTTCAACCAGTATCAGAACGTGAGCGATGAATATGCTGATTATTATATTCAGGATGGAACCGAATTCGAGCAGTCCGCAGTAAAGGGTATCAAGCAGGCACAGGAGACCGATAAGGTTGGAGAATTCCAGGATTTCTCTCCTTATATCAACGGTGTTGGCATGGATTTAAATGATGTCAATTACAAGATTGAGAATGCCGCAGACTCTGTATCGGTAACTGTTACAAACAAGGCAGCAAACAGAGATGTGGAAGTAACTGTAAAGTTTGTTGAGAATCCAGATTACTACATCAAGCTGGATCAGGCAAAGCAGACATACAATGCAGATGCAGTCCGTCAGGAAATTGCGATGTACTATGGCTCAGAAGAGGAGTTCTTCTCCCAGTATGGCAGTTACTATTCAAGTGTAGACGATGTTGTACAGCAGGGCATCGACAATGAGATGCAGGGCGTATATCAGTATCTTCCAGAGGAAATGGTTGTTTCAGCCGTATACTCTAAGGCAGAGCTGATGAAGCAGGCAGGTATGAATACATTGCTCGGTATGGGTACTGTATTTGTAGTTTTGATTTTCATCTCATTTATTATTTCACTGTTCAAATTCCTTCCGGCACTTTTCGCAAAGAAGCCGAAGATCGAAGATCTCAAGAAGGAAGAGAGCAAGCCGGCAGCACCAGCAAAGGCTGCTACACCGGCACCAGCCGCAGGCAATCTGATGAACGATGCAGAGCTTGTAGCCGTTATCACAGCCGCTATTTATGCTGCTGAGGGACAGGCAGGCAATGGTGCAGTAAGTAAGGATAAACTCGTTGTACGTTCGATTCGTCGTGCAAGAAAATAATTGATATATTAGGAGGAAATTAACATGAAGAATTATAGAATCACTGTAAATGGTACAGCTTATGATGTAGCAGTAGAAGAATTAGGCGCAGGTGCAGCTCCGGCAGCCGTAGCAGCTCCAGCACCAGTTGCAGCCGCAGCAGGCTCTATCGAGGTTGCAGCTCCAATGCCAGGTAAGATCCTGAACGTAAAGGCAGGCGTTGGTACAGCCGTAAAGAAGGGTGATGTGATCCTGATCCTTGAGGCTATGAAGATGGAAAATGATGTGGTAGCTCCAGAAGACGGAACAGTTGCAAGCATCAACGTTTCTGCAGGTGATGCAGTAGAGGCAGGCGACGTATTGGCTACTTTGAACTAATCAGAGTTCGTAAGTAACTGGTTCCTACAATAACAGGAGGTAAACATAAGTGAGTAGTTTTGCAGATGTATTTAAAAATCTGGCTCTCCAGACAGGATTTGCAACCCTGACATGGAAGCACTATGTAATGATTCTCATTGCATGTGTGTTCATGTATCTTGCAATCGTGAAAGGCTTCGAGCCGTTGCTTTTGGTTCCAATCTCCTTCGGTATGTTCCTGGTTAACATGTTCCCGGATATCATTGCTGATGGTGGATTGTTACATTATTTCTATTTGTTGGATGAGTGGAGTATTTTGCCTTCCCTCATCTTCATGGGCGTTGGTGCCATGACAGACTTCGGCCCGCTGATTGCGAACCCGAAGAGCTTCCTGCTTGGTGCAGCCGCACAGTTTGGTATTTATGCTGCATACTTCCTTGCATTCCTGATGGGATTCAACGGAAAGGAAGCAGCCGCAATCTCTATCATCGGTGGTGCCGATGGCCCTACATCAATCTTCCTTGCCGGTAAGCTCGGAATGGGTGGAACTCTGATGGGACCGATCGCCGTTGCCGCATATTCTTATATGTCACTGGTACCGGTTATCCAGCCGCCGATCATGAAGCTTCTCACAACAGAGAAGGAGAGAAAGGTCAAGATGGCTCAGCTCCGTCCAGTATCAAAGATGGAGAAGATCCTGTTCCCAATCATCGTTACATTAGTTGTTGTATTGATTCTTCCTACAACAGCTCCGCTGGTTGGTATGCTGATGCTCGGTAACCTGTTCCGTGAGAGTGGTGTTGTTAAGCAGCTGACAGAGACAGCAAGCAACGCAATGATGTACATCGTAGTTATCCTGCTTGGTACATCCGTAGGTGCATCAACAAGTGCAGAGGCATTCTTGAAGATGAGTACATTGAAGATTGTTGCCCTCGGTTTGATTGCGTTCGCATTTGGTACAGCGGCAGGTGTATTGTTCGGTAAGCTCATGTGTAAGGTAACGCACGGCAAGGTAAATCCGCTGATTGGTTCTGCGGGTGTATCCGCCGTTCCTATGGCAGCACGTGTATCACAGAAGGTCGGTGCAGAGGCAGATCCTACAAACTTCCTTTTGATGAACGCCATGGGACCAAACGTTGCAGGTGTTATCGGTACTGCAGTAGCAGCCGGAACATTCCTCGCAATCTTTGGTGTATAGTATAGAGAATTTAGGAGGTCAGACTAATGGCAGAAGAAAAGAAACCGGTAAAGATTACCGAAACTGTGCTGAGAGATGCACACCAGTCTTTGATTGCAACTCGTATGACAACAGAGCAGATGTTGCCAATTATTGATAAAATGGATAAAGTTGGTTACCATTCCGTAGAGTGCTGGGGTGGTGCCACATTCGACGCTTGTCTCCGTTTCCTGAAAGAGGATCCGTGGGACAGACTTCGTAAGCTCCGTGACGGATTCAAGAATACAAAGCTTCAGATGCTGTTCCGTGGACAGAATATCCTTGGATACCGTCCTTATGCAGATGATGTTGTAGAGTACTTCGTACAGAAGAGTATCGCAAACGGTATTGATATCATTCGTATCTTTGACTGTCTGAATGATATCCGTAACCTTGAGACAGCTGTAAAGGCAGCAAACAAGGAAAATGGACATGCACAGGTTGCACTTTCATACACACTTGGTGATGCTTATACAATGGATTACTGGAAGAACATGGCAAGACAGATCGAGGAGATGGGTGCAGATTCTATCTGTATCAAGGATATGGCCGGACTTCTTGTACCAAACGAGGCTACAAAGCTTGTAAAGGCTTTGAAGGAAGGTACAAAGCTTCCAATTCAGCTTCATACACATTACACATCCGGTGTCGCTTCCATGACATACATGAAGGCAGTCGAAGCTGGATGTGACATTATTGATACAGCAATGTCGCCACTTGCTATGGGTACATCACAGCCTGCAACAGAGGTTATGGCAAAGGCATTCGAGGGTACAGAGTTCGATCCTGGATTCGATCAGAACCTTCTTGCTGAGATCGCTGATTACTTCCGTCCACTCCGTGAGCAGTGGCTGGAGTCCGGACTGCTTAGTCCAAAGGTAATGGGCGTTAACATCAAGACTCTGCTTTACCAGGTACCAGGTGGTATGCTTTCCAACATGGTATCCCAGTTGAAGGAAATGCATGCAGAGGATAAGTACGACGAAGTATTGGAAGAGATTCCACGTGTTCGTAAGGACTTTGGTGAGATTCCACTTGTTACACCATCTTCACAGATCGTTGGTACACAGGCTGTATTGAACGTCGTTATGGGTGAGCGTTACAAGACGCTTACAAAAGAGGCAAAGGATATGCTCGTTGGTAAGTACGGTAGAACTACGGTGCCTGTAAATGCAGAGATCCAGAAGAAGGCACTTGACAGCCTTGGAATGAAGGAGCCTATCACATATCGTCCGGCAGATGACTTAGAGCCATCTCTCGCTAAGTTCGAGAAGGAAATGGCGCAGTACAAGCAGCAGGATGAGGATGTTCTTTCTTATGCATTGTTCCCACAGGTTGCAACAGAATTCTTCAAGTACAGAGAAGCGCAGCAGACAGGTGTGGATGTAACAGCAGCAAATACAGAGAATAAGACATATCCGGTATAATAAGCCAGGATAAAAGATATCAAAAGGCGGAGAGCTTTTTCTCCGCCTTATTCTTTCATAATATAGAGCAGGTAATTGCGATATACAATTACGTGTTTCGCAATTACCTGCAATAAAAGATATAAGTGTGGAGAAAAAATATGGATGTAGCGGAAAAAAATGAAAAGAAATTAAGGCGGCAGATGCGGACGACATCAAAGATATTGCTTGGCTTTCTGCTTGCGATTCTGACCGGCGCGGTTTTGCTGACGCTTCCGGTTGCGACGGTGTCGGGAAAATCCGATTTTCTGACGGCGTTATTTACTGCGACAACCTCCGTCTGCGTGACGGGGCTTGTAGTTGTTCCGACCTTTTCGTATTGGACATTATTTGGTAAGATTGTAATTCTCGCGCTGATACAGCTCGGGGGACTTGGGATTGTGGCATTGACGTCATTTGTTATGCTGCTTATGAATCGAAAATTCTCCTTGCGCAATCGTATGATGATTCAGGATGCTTTTGGATTAAGTACGATGCAGGGCATGGTTGTATTTATAAAACGAGTGATCAAAGGAACTGTGATTGTGGAGATGTTAGGCGCGGTCTTATATATGTTTGCGTTTATCCCACAGTTTGGTGTGGCGCATGGAATCTGGTATTCTGTATTCAATGCGATTTCAGCGTTTTGCAATGCAGGAATCGATATCATTGGACCGGACAGTCTGATGACGTATGCGGATTCCCCGCTTGTACTGCTCACGTCGTCGTTTCTGATCATTTGTGGTGGACTTGGATTCGTTGTCTGGTGGGATGTGGTAGATGTGCTTTCAAACGTGCGTGCAAAAAAGATACCGGCCCGTGATATCTGGCGTCGATTCAATACACATACAAAAATCATATTGATGATGACATTTGCATTGATTTTATCCGGCATGGTTGTCACATTTCTATTTGAATGTAACAATCCGCTCACGCTCGGAAATATGTCACTTGGAAAGAAAATGCTCAATGCATTTTTTCAGTCTGTGACACTCCGAACAGCTGGATTTGCATCAATCAGCCAGAAAGGATTGACAGAGCCGACGGTACTTGTGAGTTGTGTAATCATGTTTGTTGGTGGCTCGCCGGTCGGAACTGCCGGGGGCATCAAGACGATGACGGCTGCGACACTTGTGTTTGCAGTTTTGGCTGTAGTACAGGGACGCAAAGAGACGGTCGCATTTAAAAAAACAATCCCGACATCTATCGTTCGTCGGTCGCTGGCTGTGACAGTTATCGGTTTTGGCACATTGATTTTGTTTTCTGTTCTGCTTCTGGCGACAAATCCACTTTCCCTGTCGGATGGTGTCTTCGAAGTGACAAGTGCAATCGCAACAGTCGGGTTGTCACGGGACGTGACTCCGGGGCTGAATGTGATTGGAAAAGTGATTATCATATTATGTATGTATCTTGGCAGAGTGGGACCAATCACGATGTTCATGTTCTTCGGACAGCGTGCGACAAACCACAACTCTGTAAAATATGCGGATGCGGAAATTATTGTAGGGTAGGAGGAATGAAATATATGAATAAATCGATCGCGGTTATCGGTCTTGGACGGTATGGGAAAAGCATTGCAACAGAATTGTATAAAAACGGCGCGGATGTGCTTGTAATCGATGGAAATCCAGAGATTGTAAATGAGATTGCGGACAGTGTGACTTGTGCCATGAGTCTGGATGTCTGTGATATGGATGCACTAAGAGAGGCAGGTATCTCGAACATGGATGCGGTAGTTGTGGCGATGGCTGACAGCTTAGATTCCAGCATCATGTGCGTGATGTCTGCAAAGGAACTTGGCGTGCCAAAGGTAATTGCAAAGGCAAAGGATGAGATGATGGAGAAAATCCTGAGGCGGGTTGGCGCAGACCAGGTTGTTTTTCCGGAGAAAGAATCCGGAATCCGTCTGTCGCACAAACTGATCTCAGAACATCTTGTCGATTATTTTGACCTGTCGGACAGCACGAGCCTTGTGGAGATTCTTCCACGTGCGGAGTGGGTTGGTAAGAATCTGCGGGAGCTGAATCTTAGAAAAGAATATAAAATCAATGTTGTCGCTGTGATCCAGAATGATGAATTCAATATCGCTATGGATCCGGATACGCCATTAAAGGCG
>ERZ779889.2018-NODE-2018-length-17893-cov-9.631909_pt1 | contig 17893 bp, 17 predicted proteins | sample MGYA00511030_ERZ779889 | MGnify/ENA primary metagenome ERZ779889 (study PRJEB29588, sample SAMEA2160616) | human gut metagenome | biome: human gut; feature: human-associated habitat; material: faeces | place: Denmark | collected 2008/2010 ...
TTATATATAATATTATTTATACATAAGAGTCTTCCTTCTTTCTTTTCCCGATTTTGATAATTGTCATTTGTAACAATTGTAACGCTTTGAGCTGTTCCGGTGGCTCCATGAGGACGTGCCGTCCTAAAACGGCTCCTTCATCTATGAGCATTTCCTTTTGGATATACCTGCGCAGCCCGATGCAGATGGTTGCGTGTGCCACCACAAACATCCGGATTATCAGATATAGACATAGCACCGCTTATTGGAAAACTCAAAACAGGCTCTTCCGTTTAATGCGCAATCTTGACATAACCTAACCGGGTATAACGGACGCCATGGCTTTCATAGTGGGACATGACCCGGGCGGACGAGAGATGGAGCATTCCGTGCGGAGTGATTTTAAGGCTATGGCAACTCAGGGCATTGGGAGAAAGGCTTCTGCCTCCGGCTTTTATGGTGAAGACAAAACGATTCCCATCGCGGTCGGCGGCTAAGACCGATTGGTCGACATAAAAATCGGGTTTATACGTGTCCACCTGAAAGCGCACGCCGAGAACGGTAAGGAAAAGCTCTCTTAAAGTCTCTCCCACCTGTCCGACATTGCGGCTGACCGATGATATATGGCGTTTCTGAACCGTAAGTTCGAAATGCACCCGTGCAAAGAGTTTGGCTTTCTCAGCCAAAGGCTCGTAGCGCTTTTGTTCCGGCTGGAACTTATTGGCTAACCACAATACATACGAAGGGTCGATGTAGTAAATTTCAGACATGCGCTTTCCCCTGTATTTCCCGAAAGGAATCATATCGTCCGACGAGCCATAATAAGATTCAAAAAGCTGGTTGTCAAATGCTTCCAATCGGATATTGCAATTCTGAAGCAGGGCAAAAGCACGTTCAGAAGCCGTATCAAAAGTCACGGCAAGCGTACGGATGAACAAAGGAGCCTGCACGTTGGGGAAAATGCGCCAAAAGCCATAGTAAGGGCGGTATGCCGTAGCCATACTAATGGCATAACACCCATTGGCGTTGGTGCGCCCCCGATTGAACTCATCAATGCTTCCGAATACTTTTTCAGCCAAACGAGGCGAAACTTGATACAAAGTGAGGTTGCGGCTCATACATTCCTCCTTTCTTTTTTCCGATTGGGCAAGATAATAAAAAAGGAGGAAATATGCAAGGAAAAGCGCAATTTACTGGAAGAAAACGTCATCCAGACGGCTGGCATTTTCTTCTTCCATCTCGGTCAGCTTATCTTTGCAAGGGTCGAAATCTTCAGGAATATCAAAATGCTCTTCTTCGGAATAACCGAGCGTCTTGTCTGCATAAACCTTTTGCATGTAAAGCCCCCATACAGGCAATGCCATAGAAGCTCCCTGCCCGTCACGCATGGTATCGAAGTGAATATCACGCTCCTCGCCTCCTACCCAGCATCCCGAGACCAACGAAGGGGTAAAGCCCATAAACCAGCCGTCGGAATTGCGATTGGTGGTTCCTGTCTTGCCTCCCATATCGGCTTTGATGCCGTACAGGCGCCGCACACGTCCGCCTGTACCTTCATTAATCACGGCACGGAGCATAACCAACATCTTATAGGCACTTGATTCGCTAATGACTTCATCCACTTGCGGAGAGAAGGTCGCAATGACGTTTCCTTCATTGTCTTCAATCCGGGAAACAAAAAGAGGTGCGGTACGGATGCCCCGGTTGGCAAATGCCGTATAAGCGCTTACCATTTCGCCGACCGATATTTCGCACGGTCCCAAGCAGAGAGACACCGTTGGCTGGATATTCTTATTCAATACGCCGAACGAATGAATCAGACGGGCAAGCGCATACGGACTGAGCTTGCTCATCAAGTATGCCGAAATCCAATTGTTCGAATTGGCAAGCCCCCATTTCAGGGTCACGATTTCGCCATAGTGCGACTTGGAAGAATTGCGGGGCGACCATGCCTTACCGTTCTCGTCGAAAAGGGTTTGTTCGACATTGCGCACCTCATCGCAGGGCGAGAAGCCGTTTTCCATTGCCAGGGCATACAAATAAGGCTTGATGGTAGAACCCACCTGACGGCGTCCCACCATAGCCATATCATATTGGAAATAATTGTAATTCGGTCCGCCTACGTATGCTTTCACATAGCCCGTAACCGGATCCATCGACATGAATCCGGCACGCAGGAAATACTTGTAATACCGGATGGAATCCATCGGAGTCATAATGGTATCTTTCTCTCCTTCGTAAGAGAATACCGACATTTCATGCTTTGTATTGAATGCCTTGCGGATTTCTTCTTCCGAACATCCGGCCGCTTTCATCTGGCGATAACGGTCGGTAAGACGCATCGAACGGTCCATGATTGCATCCACTTCCTCTTGCGTCAGTTCATTGGTATAAGGCGCGGTCTTCCGCCCGCGTTTTTCCTTGAAGAAACGGGGCTGGAGATATTTTGCCACATGTTCGTAAACCGCTTCTTCGGCATATTGCTGCATCCGCGAATTGATAGTGGTATAAATCTTCAAACCATCATTATAGATGTTATAGTTCGTGCCGTCCTTTTTCTTGTTTTTCGCGCACCAGCCGTAAAGCGGGTTGGTCTTCCATGCCAGCGAATCTTCGTAATATTGCTGCATTTGCCACCCCCGGTATTTGCTCTTGTCAGGTTCCTTGGCGGTCATGATGCGGCGCAGGTATTCGCGGAAATACGTAGCAAGCCCGTCCTTGTGGTCTACCGGCTGGAACTTCAACTTGAGCGGAAGTGCCTGAAGCGAATCGCATTCGGCTTGAGTCAGGTATCCTGCCTTGCGCATTTGGTCAAGCACCGTATTCCGGCGGCCGCGTGAACGCTCGTTAAAACGGCGTGGGTTATAAAGCGAAGGATTCTTGCACATGCCTACCAATGTAGCCGCTTCTTCAACGGAAAGGTCTTTCGGGTCTTTCGAAAAATACGTCTTAGCCGCCGTCTTGATGCCTACCGCATTGTTCAGGAAATCAAACTTATTGAGGTACATTGTCAGGATTTCCTCTTTGGTGTAATACCGTTCCAGTTTCACGGCTATCACCCATTCAATCGGCTTCTGAAGCAGACGTTCCATCACATTATCTGCCGTAGGTGAATAAAATTGCTTGGCAAGCTGCTGGGTAATGGTGCTTCCTCCTCCGGCATTTTTCTGCATAAGGATGCCACGCTTTACCACCGCACGGACAAAGGCGCGGAAATCGATGCCCGAATGTTCGCTGAACCGCACATCTTCGGTCGCAATCAAGGCATTTACCAAATTGGGAGACAAGTCATTATACCCTACATATACCCGGTTCTCCTTGCTATACGACCAGGTACCAAGCAATTCTCCGTCATCGGATATAATCTGAGTGGCAAACTTTAAGTTCGGATTCTCCAGTTCTTCTACCGGAGGCACATAGCCTATCCATCCTTTGGCAATCGCCGTAAAAACCGTTGCCACCGCCAGTATGCCTAAAATCACCAAAGCCCACAACAGATATATGAATTTCTTTCTCATAATTTCCTTTCCTTATTATATTATGTAAAAACCCGTACGCAGAACATGCGTGAGCCGCTCTTCTTATTTGCGGGAAACAGCGCATCGCCGTGTCTCTGTGTCCTATATTCTCCTTTTAATGTGCAAAAGTATAAAAAATGCGGGAATAAAAGCCGTTCATTCTATTTTTTTGACTATCTTTGAACTCCGGTATTTATATACAACGATCATAAAAACCGAAAATATGGAAAATAGAAGTTTAGTTACTATCGCCAACCACTCGAAAGAACGCATTCTTTACCTGTTGGAAATGGCACAAGAGTTTGAAAAGAGACCGAACCGTCATCTGCTGGACCAGAAAATCGTAGCCACCCTTTTCTTTGAGCCTTCTACCCGCACCCGCTTGAGCTTTGAAACTGCAGCCAACCGGTTGGGGGCGAAAGTAATCGGATTCACCGACCCGAAAGTGACCAGCTCTTCAAAAGGAGAAACACTGAAAGATACCATTATGATGGTGAGCAATTACGCCGACATCATCGTAATGCGGCATTATCTGGAAGGAGCGGCACGCTACGCCAGCGAAATCGCTCCGGTACCTATTGTCAATGCAGGCGACGGAGCCAACCAGCATCCTTCTCAAACCATGCTCGACCTCTATTCCATTTATAAGACCCAAGGGACATTGGAAAACCTGAACATCTATCTGGTGGGTGATTTGAAATACGGACGTACGGTACACTCGCTTTTGATGGCAATGCGCCATTTCAACCCCACCTTCCATTTCATTGCTCCCAATGAACTGAAAATGCCGGAAGAATACAAGCTGTATTGCAAGGCGCATCAAATCCGTTACGAAGAACATACCGATTTCAACGAAGAGACAATTGCCAACGCGGATATTTTGTATATGACGCGTGTGCAACGTGAGCGCTTTACCGACCTGATGGAATATGAACGGGTAAAGGATGTATATATCTTGCATAACAAAATGCTGGAACATACCCGTCCGAACTTGCGTATCCTGCACCCCCTGCCCCGTGTGAACGAAATTGCTTATGACGTGGACAGTAATCCGAAAGCTTATTATTTCCAACAGGCACAAAACGGGCTGTATGCACGCGAGGCTATCTTGTGTGACGTGTTGGGCATTACCCTGGATGAAGTAAAAGCGGATACCGAACGATTAATGAACTTTTAAATCTTACACCTATATGAGCAATAAGAAAGAATTACAGGTAGCCGCTTTGGAAAACGGTACCGTTATCGACCATATACCTTCAGATAAGTTGTTTACCGTAGTGTCCTTGCTCGATTTGCAACACATGGATAGCAACATTACCATCGGGAACAATTTTGAGAGCAAGAAACTGGGGAAGAAAGGCATCATCAAAATTGCCGGCCGGTTCTTTTCCGATGAGGAAATAAGCCGTCTTTCGGTCGTTGCCCCAAACATGAAACTGAACATCATCCGCAACTATGAGGTGGTGGAAAAGAAAGAAGCCGTTATGCCCGATGAACTGAAAGGCATCGTGCGGTGCAACAACCCCAAATGCATCACCAACAACGAACCGATGCAGACATGGTTCCACTTGGCAGACAAGGAACACGGCATATTGAAATGCCATTATTGCGAAAAAGAGCAACAAGTGGACAACATTAAACTAATCTGATAAGACAATGAAGCAAGACTGGAAACCAGGCACAATGATTTATCCCCTTCCGGCTGTACTCGTGAGTTGCGGGAGCACGGAAGAGGAATACAATATCCTGACGGTAGCATGGGTAGGGACAATTTGCACGAACCCGCCTATGTGCTATATCTCAGTCCGTCCGGAACGCCATTCCTATCCGATATTGAAAAAGAACATGGAATTTGTCATCAACCTTACAACAAAGGACATGGCATACGCAACGGACTGGTGCGGCGTACGTTCGGGAAAAGATTACAACAAGTTTAAAGAAATGCATCTGACTCCGGGAAAAGCATCGATGGTAAAGGCGCCGGTTATTGAAGAATCCCCCCTTTGCATCGAATGCCGGGTGAAAGAAATCATCTCCCTTGGCTCACACGATATGTTTATTGCAGATGTGGTAAACGTAAAGGCTGATGATAAATACTTAGATTCAGAGACCGGGAAATTCGATATGGAAAGGGCGAACCTGCTGGTCTATGAGCATGGAGGATATTATGAAACGGGAAAGAAAATAGGTAAGTTCGGCTGGTCGGTCGAAAAGAAAAAATAATCCTTGCACCATGAGAACGAATGTCTTGATACTGTTATGCATTTTGTGGAGCATCGGATTCTCCGGAAAAGCCCGGGCCGCTTCGCGGAATGCCGAAGGTGACCCCAAGGTAAATATCGGTATCAAGGCTGGATTTAACTCATCCATGTTCATTATTGACCGCATTTCTATAGGAGGTACCGAGTTGGGAAATATTCAAAACAACTATAAGGTCGGTTATTTCGGAGCTTTTTTCTGCCGGTTTAACATGAAGGGACATCATTTCATGCAAACTGAATTATCCTATAATGTTTCAAAAGGAAGCATTTCAATCCCCAGTAGCGCAGAAAATATTTCTTTGCTTCAAGACAATGCTTTAGTAAAGACAGACATTCATTCTATAGATATACCTTTGCTTTACGGATATAAGTTTATAGATAAATATCCGTATGGGATGGCATTCTTTGCCGGCCCTAAGGCAGCTTATATTTGGGAAAAACATAGTGAAAGCGAATATTCCGGATTTTATCAACAAGGCATCCATGAAGAAATAAGGCCATTTATTTTCAGCGGAGTCGTGGGATTGTCTGTTAATGTTTCAAATATCTTTTTTGATTTCCGTTATGAAATCGGGCTGCACAATATGGTTCGTTCCGTATCTTTTGACAAAGACTTGACGGAAACACCTTACGATACACAGGATCTTTCATTGAAACGACGCAGGAACGTATTGAGCTTCTCCGTCGGCGTTATATTTTAAGCATCGAATTATTAATTAAAAGAAATAGGAATATGAAAAGAGACGATTTAATTTTCGACATCATCGAGAAAGAACACCAACGTCAGTTGAAAGGTATTGAGCTGATTGCTTCCGAAAACTTCGTAAGTGATGAAGTAATGCAGGCAATGGGTTCATGCTTGACCAACAAATATGCAGAAGGTTATCCCGGCAAACGCTATTACGGCGGATGCGAAGTGGTAGACCAAAGCGAACAAATCGCAATCGACCGTGTAAAGAAAATATTCGGGGCAGAATGGGCAAATGTACAACCTCACTCGGGAGCACAAGCCAATGCAGCTGTATTTCTCGCTGTACTGAATCCGGGAGACAAGTTCATGGGGTTGAACCTGGCACATGGCGGGCACTTGTCTCATGGCTCGGCTGTTAATACATCGGGCATCATCTATACTCCTTGTGAATATAACCTGAACAAAGAAACCGGCCGTGTAGATTATGACCAAATGGAGGAAATCGCCCTTCGCGAACATCCGAAGATGATTATCGGCGGCGGTTCGGCTTACTCACGTGAATGGGATTACAAACGAATGCGTGAAATAGCCGATAAAATCGGTGCAATTCTAATGGTAGATATGGCTCATCCTGCCGGACTGATTGCAGCCGGATTGCTGGATAACCCGTTGAAATACGCACATATCGTAACATCTACCACACATAAGACATTACGCGGCCCACGTGGCGGTATCATCCTGATGGGAAAGGACTTCCCTAACCCATGGGGCAAGAAAACGCCGAAAGGTGAAATCAAGATGATGTCTCAATTGCTTGACTCGGCTGTATTCCCCGGCATACAAGGCGGTCCATTGGAACATGTCATCGCAGCAAAAGCCGTTGCGTTCGGTGAAATCCTGCAACCGGAATGGAAAGATTATGCCATGCAAGTGAAAAAGAATGCGGCGACTTTAGCGCAAGCGTTGATAGACCGTGGTTTTTCTATCGTATCGGGAGGTACAGACAACCATTCAATGTTGGTAGACTTACGCACTAAATATCCTGACCTTACCGGTAAGGTGGCTGAAAAAGCCTTGGTTGCAGCCGATATTACGGTAAACAAGAACATGGTTCCGTTTGATACACGCTCGGCATTCCAGACTTCAGGTATCCGTTTGGGAACTCCGGCTATCACCACCCGTGGCGCAAAAGAAGACTTGATGTACGAAATCGCCGAAATGATTGAGACGGTATTGTCGAACGTAGAAAACGAAGAAGTGATAGCATCGGTACGTGCGCGTGTAAACGACACGATGAAAAACTACCCGCTCTTCGCATATTAAAAACAACATAAAAACAACATAAAAACAAAGCGTATGAAAAAGACAAGTTGTATGGCTATTCTATTAAGCGGATGCTTGATACTTAGCGGATGCGGAAGTTTGAATAATACGGCTAAAGGCGGTATGATAGGAGGCGGAAGCGGCGCGGCTTTAGGTGCTCTTATCGGCGGCATTGCCGGGCATGGAAAAGGTGCGGCAATCGGTGCCGCCGTAGGTGCCGCCGTTGGTACAGGCGCCGGTGTATTGATTGGCAAGAAAATGGATAAAGCTGCTGAACAAGCTGCACAAATCGAGGGTGCAGAGGTAGAACAAGTAACCGATAACAACGGTTTGCAAGCCGTAAAAGTTACATTCGATTCAGGCATCCTGTTTGCGACCAGCAGTTCAGATTTAAGCACATCTGCCAAATCGGCTTTGAGCAAATTCGCCAACAACGTCTTGATTCAGAATCCGGACATGGATGTGGCTATCTACGGTTATACCGACAATACCGGCTGGAAAAACAGCACTGCAGAACAAAGCGTACAAAAGAATCTGGAACTTTCGCAATCACGTGCACAAAGTGTATCCAATTATTTGCGTGAATGCGGAACAACAACTTCACAAATCAAGACAGTAGAAGGTTTAGGCGAAAGCAATCCGGTTGCAGACAACAGCACTGAAGCGGGCCGCCAAGAAAATCGCCGTGTAGAAGTGTATATGTACGCCAGCCAGCAGATGATTCAGGCCGCTGAAGCCGGAACATTGCAATAAAAGAGCGTTGAAGTAGAAAAATAATACCATTTTCACAACACTCCAATAGAAAACAGAGGGGCAAAAACACGGAGAATGAATTGGAAAGCTTTGTGTTTTTGTCCCTCTGTTTTTCCGATAAAGAATCACGCCATTTCCAGCAAGCGCTTTTCTTCAATGTAATCCAAGCCTTTATCTAAAATGACCTGGTATGTTTTTTCAGCGTCATCGGTGCGGAATACTAAAATACCTTTCCCCGAGAGCAGGAATGAATAGAGATAAGAAATGCCTATTCCTGCCTCGCTAAAGCTACGAATCGCATCAGCCGCACATCCGGGTTGGTTATCAAGCATAATGGCAAATACATCTGAAAGGTTTGCCGCTATGCCAGCCTGCTTTAATGTATCATACGCCCGCATAGGCTCCGAACAGATAATGCGATAGATACCGTATTCTACAGTATCGGATATGGTGGAAGCAATAAGCTGAATACCAGCATCCTTTAGTAATTCGAGAACTTGAAGCAGTGTTCCTGACTTGTTTTCTACAAATACGGATAATTGATGGATAGTCATATTAGTGTCTGTTTATATTAATGTTTTTCTTAAATCTTTTACGCGCACGGCCTTGCCTTCCTGTTTGGGCAGGCTTCCTTTGGGCACAAGTTTCACACGCGGAGTGATAAGTATTTCGTCTTTTAGCTGACGGGTTATTTCCTTTGTCAGGCGTTGCAAGAAACCGTAGTCATCGGTAAAGTCGTTAAGTTCCACTTCCACGGTCATTTCATCATTCGCCTCTAAATTGGTTAGTGTGATAAGGTACTCGTTACCCAATTCCTTGAATTGCATTAAGATGTTTTCTATCTGGATGGGGAAAATATTCACGCCTTTCAGTATCATCATATCGTCGCTTCGTCCCTTCATGCGGTCCAACCGTTTGTGATGGCGTCCGCAAGGACAATCACCCGGCAAGATGCGGGTCAAGTCACGTGTACGATAGCGCAACAAAGGCATTGCTTCACGGTTAATGGTAGTCAATACCAATTCTCCGATTTCCCCTTCGGGCACAGGCTCCAGCGTATCGGGGTTAACGATTTCTACAATGTAATAGTCTTCCCAGATGTGCAGCCCATTTTGTTCAGGGCATTCAAAAGCCACACCCGGACCGCACATTTCCGACATGCCGAACGAATTATACGCTTTCACCCCCAGCATATCCTCAATGCGCCTGCGCTGCTCGTCCGAATGCGGTTCGGCTCCGATAATCAACGTGCGGAGTTTTGTATCACGGCGCGGGTCAATCCCCATTTCTTCCATCACTTCATAAAGCCGTCCCGCATAACTCGGAATAGCATGCAAAGCGGTTGTCCCGAAGTCTGTAATAAACTTAATCTGGCGTTTGGTATTCCCTGCGGCTGCGGGTACGGTAAGCATTCCCAGGCGCTCTGCCCCGTATTGGAATCCCAACCCTCCCGTAAACATGCCGTATCCAGATGAGTTCTGGAAAATATCCCCTTTGCGTAATCCTACCATATACAGGCAACGTGCTACAGCATTCGCCCACTCGTCCAAATCGTGCTGGGTATGAAGAATAACGGTTGGTGTGCCTGTTGTTCCGCTGGAAGAATGCAAGCGCACCACTTTTTCCAATGGAACGGCAGAAAGCCCGAAAGGATAGTGCTCGCGCAAATCTTGCTTGGTAGTAAACGGTATCTTCTGCAAGTCGTCTAATGTATGTATATCTTCTGGTTTCAGCCCTATTTCAGCAAAACGCTGCTTATAAAAAGGAATACACATACACCGTTGTAAAGTCTGTTGCAGCCTCTCCATCTGGAGCCGGTTGATTTCCGACCGAGGCATAGTCTCCAGTTCCGGATGTAAATACATAGATTCGTGTTTCATGGTCTTATCATTATCTTTTTCTGTGAACAAAGATAGTAAAAAAAGTGAAATGCCGGGAGTAAATCATGGAAATATAAAAGCCGGCTAACCCGAAACGGATTAGCCAGCCTTTATTTTTATCTTCTGCCCATAATGTCAGCGAAAGGTGATATGCCGGTTGGTCATGAAATTAACCGCGCCATAAATAAAAAGCCCTAAGAACTGAGCCAGATATTCATTGCAATGAAGCAACTCGACCAACATCAGGAGGAACAGAAACTGGGTAGTATACGCCAACAGGAAAGCGCCTGCAAAAAACAGCACCTGATGCCAAAAGCTGTTCCTCTTATCATCCGTTTCTAAAGGGAATATCCAATATTTGCACCAAATGAAATTATGAACCTGCGCAATGATATAAGCAATGATATTCGCTGTTATATAACTTTCCCCCTCAATGTGCATCAATAGCCATACTACTAATGCCGTTATCAGCGCATTGAGCGTTCCTACTATCGCGAAGCGAATAATTCGCACAGATTCTTTCATGTAGTTTATTATCAAATTTGAACACAGAGACACAAAGCCACAAAAAATTTTGTTACGGCAAATAAAAAACTCTGTGTCTCCGTGTCTCTGTGTTCGATTTATCAGTCAGTTGCCACTTATTCTTTAATATCCACTTTCAATTGTAACTCGTCCAATTGTTTCTGGTCAAGGAAACCCGGAGCGTCTAACATCACGTCACGGCCCGAATTGTTTTTCGGGAAAGCAATGCAGTCACGAATAGAGTCAAGCCCTGCAAAGAGCGATACCCAGCGGTCGAGACCGTATGCCAAACCTCCGTGAGGCGGCGCGCCGAATTTGAACGCATTCATCAGGAAGCCAAACTGCTCCTGGGCTTTTTCAGGAGTAAAGCCCAAAATTTCGAACATCTTTTCCTGTAAAGCCGAATCGTGAATACGGATAGACCCCCCTCCTACTTCTACACCGTTGACAACCATGTCATAGGCATCGGCACGTACCGAAGCAGGGTCGGTATCCAACAACGGAATATCCTCGTCTTTCGGATGTGTGAACGGATGGTGCATTGCCATCAGGCGGCCTTCTTCTTCACTCCATTCAAACATGGGAAAGTCTACCACCCACAAGCATGCAAACTTGTCTTTGTCGCGCAATCCCAATTGATTACCCATTTCCAAACGCAACTCGCAAAGTTGCTTGCGGGTTTTCATGACATCGTCTCCGCTCAAAATGAGAATCAAATCGCCAGGTTTCGCGCCGAACGCCTCTTTCACTTGCTGAAGGACTTCCTGGCTATAGAACTTGTCAACACTCGATTTCACATTCCCGTCTGCTTCCACGCGGGCATAAACCATGCCCTTCGCGCCGATTTGCGGACGTTTTACGAACTCTGTCAGCTGATCGAGCTGCTTACGGGTATAGTGAGCGGCACCCTCGGCACAGATACCGCCGATATAAGCCGCATTGTCGAATACAGAGAAACCGTATCCTTTCAGAATATCCATCAGCTCGACGAACTTCATGCCGAAACGCAAATCAGGCTTATCGCTTCCGTAATACTTCATGGCATCCGCCCACGGCATCCGCTGGAACGGTCCGGCCAGTTCCACGCCACGAAGTTCTTTGAACAAATGCTTCGCCATGCCTTCGAACATCTGAATGATGTCTTCCTGCTCTACGAAACTCATTTCGCAGTCTATCTGAGTAAACTCAGGCTGGCGGTCGGCACGCAAATCCTCGTCACGGAAACATTTTACAATCTGGAAATACCGGTCGAATCCCGATACCATCAACAATTGCTTTAATGTCTGGGGCGATTGAGGAAGCGCATAAAACTGTCCCGGGTTCATACGGGAAGGAACCACAAAGTCGCGGGCGCCTTCTGGAGTAGACCCGATCAGCATCGGAGTTTCCACCTCGAGAAATCCTTTGCTGTCCAGATAACGGCGCACCTCCATGGTCATACGGTGACGGAGTTCCAAATTCTTGCGAACGGCAGTACGGCGCAAGTCAAGGTAACGGTATTTCATCCGAAGGTCATCCCCTCCGTCAGTATTATCTTCGATTGTAAACGGAGGCGTCTGCGCCGCATTCAGGATATTCAATTCCGACACGATGATTTCAATGTCTCCCGTAGGAATATTGGCGTTTTTGCTGGAACGCTCGCTTACCGTGCCTTTTGCCTGAATCACATATTCGCGTCCCAAATGATTGGCACGCTCGCAAAGCTCGGCATTCACTTCCGTATTGAAAACCAGCTGGGTGATTCCATAACGGTCGCGTAGATCGACGAAGGTCATCCCTCCCATTTTACGTGAGCGCTGTACCCAACCGGCAAGCGTCACATTTTTGCCTGCATCGGCGAGCCGGAGCTCACCGCAAGTATGACTTCTGAACATATTTTAAACGTTTATAAATCTAAGTTTCACTAAAAGTTAGGCAAAGGTAGCACTTGTTTTTGACTTATGCAACAGATTCGCCTCAGAAGCTGTTTTGAATTTATCGTGCGCTGATTTGGGATGAGTTTTTGAGGCATTTTCGCTTCTGTGATGAGGAAGATAGCGGGCTATCTGACGAAGAACAGGAGCGAAAAAGACCAAAAAATCGCCCAAAGCACACACGAAAACGGATACATCAAGCCAAGAAAAACTTTTGGAGAAATTCAAAACAGCTTCTCAATTCAAATCGTATGCAAAACGGTGCTTTGAGCCAAATAATCGGGCTTATCGGCGTAAATATACATCACGCTCCCGCCCTTAATGGCGTCAATAATGGGACGCGAGAGCTTTTCCGGAACCGCCGGGCATCCGAAGCTACGTCCCAGCCTTCCCCCATTGCGGATAACCGAAGGATTGGCGTAAGCGGCACCATGCACCACGATGGCACGCCGGCGCGCATGGTCGTTTATCCCCTTCTCCAGCCCCTCTAATATCAAAGAATAGCCGTTCTTGCCCTGGTAAGTAGATTCGGTCAGATAAAATCCCAACGAGCTTTTCAGCGAACCGTCTTCGTTAGAAAAAGAAGTGGCATAGTTATTCCCGCTGTTTTTCCCATGCGAAACGACCGACGAGAAAAGCATCTTCTTCCGTTTCATGTCGAACACGTACAGGCGCTCTTGCGTGGAAGGCTTCGAGAAATCAATCAACGTCAACACTTCCCGCTTCCGTTCCCCGATGCGGTAATACCCCGTCACCGCCTGGCGGAAAGCGGTATAATCTACCCTCCCCTCCAGGTCCATCTCGCGGTATAACTGAAGGCAGCGGTCAGGCACTTTCACTTGCGGGACTTCTTTTTCCCCTTCCGCCCGGTTAAAGGTAGAACCGGATGCGGCGCCCACTAACATACAAATAAGCAAAACGAAACGCAACATTAGAAATCTTTTTTGGAAATAACGGGCGCAAAGATACTAATTTTTATAGTCAATCAGAAATGGATTGCGATAAATCCGTTAATCCTTTATATTGAACACAGAGGCACAGAGGCACGGAGAAATAAATATATAGAGAAGGTAAAGACCATAGAGCCAGACTTTTACTCTGTGAACTCTGTTCTCTCAAAAAATAAAGCTCTGTGTCTTTGTGTCTCTGTGTTCCATTACATTTTTTTCGCAAACCAATTTTGTTTTACTATAAAAATTGAATATCCGTATTTCACCCAATTGCCCCTACATGGGATGTTTGCGGATATTCAATAAATAAAAAACGGCTGTCAAAAAGTAATTTCAGTTTTGATACACCCTCACCAATTTTGTGCTACCATATCATTGCACATGCCGGGATGTATCCGCCTTCACCTCAATCCCCCGGAGCACCCGGAGCAAGGAGTCGCGGACGATGGCAAACTGCGGGCGGTTGGCATCGCTTATCGGCTTTTTGGGCTGCGACTTGATGGTAAGCGGATTGACGGGCGTGCCGTTATCGTAAACGCGGAAATCGAGGTGAGGGCCCGTAGACAAGCCCGTGCTTCCCACATAACCGACGATTTCCTTCTGCTTCACTTCCGACCCCACCTTGATGCCTTTGGCGAAACCCGACAAGTGCATATACGTAGTGGTATACCGGCTGTTATGGCGTATCTTCAGGTAATTGCCCGCACCGCCCGCCTGATACGCCTTGGCTATCACCTTTCCCTTTCCGATGGCATAGACGGGCGTGCCTTTCGGAGCGGCATAGTCAACCCCATGGTGAGCCCTGTACCTGCGCAATACCGGATGGAAACGGCTGTTCGAGAAACGGGACGAAATGCGGTAATAGTCCAGCGGAGCCTTCAGAAACTCGCCTTCCAGGCTGTTCCCGTCGGCGTTGTAATAGAGTTCCTCGCCGTCCTGCACAAAGGGAATGGCGTAATACGTGCTGTCGCCGTGGGCAAACGAAGCCGCCAGGACGTGGAAGTTCTGCAGCTCCTTTCCCTCTACGGTCTCCTGCTCGTACCACACGCGGAACTCGTCTTCCTTCTGCAGGCCGAAAAAGTCGATGCTCCACCCGAAGATGTTCGAAAGGTCGAGCGCCAGCTGGGGATTCGTGCCGCTTTGCTGCATCGCCACCCATAGCGACGATTCCACCTTCCCGCCTACCGTCTTGCGTTCCCACGCCACGGGATTCTCCCCGCGTGTCACCCGGTAGTCCTCGCGCAAGTCGAAGACGATGTACGACTTCGGGCTTTCTTCGTAGACGAAATAGGCTTTTTGCGGAATGCTGTCTTCCGTAGAGAACACCGCATACGCCTGCCCCTCCCGTATCTTACGCACGTCGAACACCCCCTTGGCGCTTTCCGTCAGCCGATGCACGTCCGCCAGCGACAAGCCGTGCTTCCGAAGGATGACGGAAAGGTTTTGCCCCGGCTCTACAATCCCATACTGAATCTGATAGTCCGAAACGGGTATCCCGTACTTGCGCACGATGTTGTCCACTTCCGCCGAGTCGGTCACTTCCACCTCGTCCAAAGGCTGCGCCAGGTAGTTCATGTACTGCCTTACTCCGACAATGCCTGAAAACACGGCTACAACGATGCCTGCAATGATGTATCCTCTTCGTTTTTTCATTTCTTTCTGATTTTATATTGAACACAGAGGCGCAGAGACACGGAGAAATATAGTAGAACAAAATTGGTTTGCGAAAAAATCTTGATGTATTGTCATCCTGAACGCACGTGAAGGATCTCGTGTACATCCACGTGGGTGCATTCGAGATGCTTCACTTCGTTCAGCATGACAAATGTTTTTTCGCATTTTATTTCTGATTGACTATAAATATAGAGAAGGCAAAGTTCACAGAGCCAACCTTTTTTCCGTGAACTCTGCTCTCTCAATAAATAAAACTCTGTGCCTTCGTGTCTCTGTGTTCCATTTCATTTCCGTGCCCCTGTGTTCAATCAATTCTCTATTTTACGATAATCCCTCTATTTCCCCGTTCACGATGTCGATATGCAACGCCTGAGGCTCTTTGGGCAATCCCGGCATCCGCATAATCTCACCCGCTACGACCACCAGCATTTCCGCCCCGGCGTTCAGCACGATGTCGCGCACGTGGAACTCGAAGCCTTTTGCCACGCCGTACAGCTTCGGGTCGGTAGAGAACGAATACTGGGTCTTGGCGATGCAGACGGGGAACGTATCATAACCCAACGACTCTGCCATCTTGATTTTCTTCCGCGCCGTGATGCTGTAGGTCACTTCCGCCGCCCCATACAGGCGGGTAGCCACCTTCGCAATCTTCTCTTCGATGCGGTCGGCGTCTTCGTATGCGAAACGCAAGGGCTGCGAGGGATGCCGCTCGATGGTGTCTGCGACCAGTTGCGCCAGCTCCACCGCTCCCGCGCCTCCTTCGGCAAAGGCGTTGTTGACGGCAAATCCCACGCCCAGCTCTTCGCAATGGCGGCGCACCAGCGCGATTTCCTCTTCGGTATCGTTCGCATAGCGGTTGAACGCCACCACCACCGTCTGCCCGAACGAACGCAGGTTCCCGATGTGCTTGTCCAGATTGGCAAAACCTCTCTGCAAGCCCTCCATATCCGGTTCCTTGATTTTGTCAAGGCTCACGCCGCCGTGCATCTTCAACCCCTGTGCCGTAGCGACGATAACGGTCAGCTTGGGCTGAAGCCCCGCCTTGCGGCACTTGATGTCGTAAAACTTCTCCGCACCCAGGTCGGCGCCGAATCCGGCTTCCGTCACCACATACTCGCCGAAGGTCATAGCCAGCTTGGTAGCCAGGACGGAATTGCATCCGTGGGCGATATTGGCGAACGGGCCGCCGTGGACGAAAGCGGGCGTATGCTCGGTGGTCTGCACCAGATTGGGCGCAATGGCGTCCTTCAGCAATACCGTAATGGCTCCCGCCACGCCCAGATCCTTCACGGTAAAAGGCTTGTTGTCGACGGTAAATCCCAGCAGGATATTCTCGATACGCCGGCGCAGGTCCGCCTCGTCTTTCGCCAGGCAGAGAATCGCCATGATTTCCGATGCCGGCGTGATGTCGAAGCTCGATTCGCGGGTGATGCCGTTCGACTTTCCTCCCAGCCCCGTGACGATATACCGCAAGCCGCGGTCGTTCACGTCCAGCACCCGGTTCCACAACACTTCCTTCATGGCGAAACCGTTGTCCTGGTTCTGGTACATATAGTTGTCGAGCAAGGCGGCAATCATGTTATGCGCCGAAGTGATGGCATGGAAATCGCCGGTGAAATGCAAATTGATTTTCTCCATGGGGAGCACCTGCGCATATCCGCCTCCGGCAGCTCCTCCCTTCATGCCGAAGCACGGTCCGAGCGAAGGCTCGCGCAGGGCGCAGAAAGCTCTCCGTCCGATGCGGTTCAGCCCCAAGGCAAGCCCGATAGATACGGTGGTCTTGCCGATGCCGGCCTTGGTCGGGGTGATGGCGGTCACCAATATCAAATTGCTTTGCTTCACCTTTTCTTCGTCAATCAACTCCTCCGAGACTTTTGCCATATACCTCCCATAATGGTGCACATAGTCTGTCGGAATCCCATAATTCTGGGCTACCTGCTTGATTTTCATCAGCTCAATGCTGCGAGCTATTTCTATATCTGACTTCATATCCAATAATTTAAAAAAACGAAGCGCAAAGATACGAAATTTCTTTCAAATCCCCGCTAAAAAACGGATATACCGCATCCGCAATTCATGCGCCGCACGGTATGGATCTGTGCATTGCCCTCCTTCCTGCACCGTTCCCCGCCCGGTTTGCTTATCCCCTTTTCCCTCTCACGTACAAAGGTAAGCATTCTTTTCCACACGGCAATAAAAAGAGGTGCGCTAAGGTGTGAAAATCCGTTAACAAAACCGGTTATTTGCATGTAGGCTTATAAATCAGCAAGATACATGAATAGAACGCATGATATCGTAATCATTTTCAAGACCGTTTTTTTGTGACAGTGTGACAATTGTGACAAATGACAATAACTGAAAATGATTTTCCATCCGCCAAGGAAAAAGTGTGACTAAAATTTATATATATTATATATATAAATATA
>ERZ779889.2020-NODE-2020-length-17887-cov-38.118271_pt1 | contig 17887 bp, 13 predicted proteins | sample MGYA00511030_ERZ779889 | MGnify/ENA primary metagenome ERZ779889 (study PRJEB29588, sample SAMEA2160616) | human gut metagenome | biome: human gut; feature: human-associated habitat; material: faeces | place: Denmark | collected 2008/2010 ...
CCTGACGGGCGACGAGCCCGAGGTGCTGCGCGAAGGCAAGGGCGAACTGCGCTGAGCCGGGGCCGGCAGCCGGGGAGGCTGGCAGCAGTGGGGCCGAAAACCGGGGTGGCCAGAAAACAAGGAGCCGGGGGCCGAAAGCAGGGAGGCTAAAGCAAGGAGCCGGGCACTCGGGGACCGACGGCGGGATGCCAGGCCGCAGGATGAGACTGAACGCTGGGCCGATTCCGGGGGCCGATGGCAGGGAAAAGCCGAACGCCGGGGGGCAGTAGGGTGGTTGCCCGACACTGGCCGCAGCCGGGGAACCGAAAGCAAGGGGACCGACAGTCGGGCGTAGAGAAAAAAGCGAAAAAAGATATATGGGAAAGACAAGTTTCTGGAACGATGCCGCCAAGTACGGGGCGATGGTCGGCCTGCTGCTGGCCGTCTCGACCGTCGTGGAGAACAGCATCGTCCTCTCGGGCCGGCTGTGGCTCTACATGCTGCTGATGGTCGAGTGGGTGGTGGCCGTGGTGCTGCACTACTACCTGCTCCACCGCTTTACGCGGCGGCGCGCCATGCAGCGCGACGAGACCGAGGGCTTCTCCTTCGGCGAAGCCTATGGCTTCATCGCGGCCATGTCGGCGCTCGGAGGCATCATCTCGGGAGCCGTGCAGTACATCTATGTCTACGGCATCATCGGCTACGGCCGCTACATCGAGCGCTCGGCCGACGCCCTCTATTCAATCATGGCCCGCAACGGCAACGTCTCGGCTTCGATGGAGAACCTCCTCTCGCAGTCGGTGGCCCAGATGCAGCAGTCGCCCGAACCGTCGGTCTTCTCGGCCGTGGGCGGCGGCGTGCTCACCAGCCTGCTCTTCGGTCTGGTCTTCGGTCTGTTCATCGCCTCGACGGTTTCGCGTCCCGCCAAACCGTTCGGAGGTCCTGAAGGTAATGTGTAACGCGATGGAAAAACTCGATTTGTCAATCGTCGTTCCCCTCTACAACGAGGCGGAGTCGCTGCCCGAGCTGGTGGCGTGGATTGACCGTGTGGCCCGGGCCAACAACCTCTCCTACGAGGCGATTCTGGTCGACGACGGCTCGAACGACGGCTCGTGGGAGGTCATCGAATTGCTCAAGCGGAGCTATCCCGCCGTGCGCGGCATCGGCTTTGCCCGCAACTATGGCAAGTCGGCCGCCCTCTACTGCGGCTTCGAGGCGGCCCGCGGCGAGGTGGTCATCACGATGGATGCCGACCTGCAGGATTCGCCCGACGAGATTCCCGCCCTGCGTCACATGATTCTCGACGAGGGATACGACCTGGTCTCGGGCTGGAAGAAGAAGCGCTACGACCCGCTGGGCAAGCGCCTCCCCAGCAAGTTCTTCAACTGGACGGCGCGGACGGTCTCGGGCATCCGCCTTCACGACTTCAACTGCGGTCTGAAGGCCTACCGCCTCAAGGTGGTCAAGTCCATCGAGGTCTACGGCGAGATGCACCGCTACATCCCCTTCCTGGCCAAGCAGGCGGGCTTCACGCGCATCGGCGAGAAGGTCGTCGAGCACCATGCCCGCAAGTACGGCCACTCGAAATTCGGCATGGAGCGCATGGTCAAGGGCTATCTGGACCTCATCACCGTCTGGTTCATGTCGCACTTCGGCCGCTCGCCCATGTACTTCTTCGGCGGTCTGGGAACGCTCATGTTCCTCTTCGGCGGCGTGACCACGCTGTGGGTCATCGCTACGAAAATCTACCGGCAGCTGCACGACATCCCCGTGCGCGCGGTGACCGACCAGCCGCTCTTCTATCTGGCGATTCTTGCCGTGATTCTCGGCGTGCAGCTCTTCCTGGCGGGCTTCCTCGGCGAGCTGATTAACCGGGGCTCGAGCGACCGCAACAAATATCTGATTGACCGAAAACTCTGAAACGTATTATGATACAACGAATCCAAACAATCTATCTGCTCGTGGCCGGGGTGCTCATGGGGCTTACGCTCCTGCTGCCTCTGGCGTGGTTCGGCGGCGATGCCGGGTCGTTCGAGCTGCGCGCCTTCGCGCTCAAAAGCCTCGACGGCTCGCTGCACCAGAGCACCTGGTACATGGGCGTGCTGCAGGCGGTCTCCTGCCTGCTTCCGCTGGTGACGATTTTCCTCTACCGCCGGCGGCTGCTCCAAATCCGCCTGTGCGCCGTGGCGATGGTGCTCATGGTGGGCGTGGTGGTCATGGAGGCCATCTACTACTTCCTCAGCGTACGGCTCTTCGCCGACTTCGCCTTCCACACCCAGGGCATCCGGCCGGCCATTGCGCTGCCGCTCGTCAGCCTCTTCTTCATGTACCTGGCCGCCCGCGCGATTTTCCGCGACGAGCTGATGGTCCGTGCCGCCGACCGCATCCGCTAAGTCGGCCGCTCCGCTCTCCGCATTCTGTACTTTGGTACAAAATGCGGACTTTTTGCCCCAAATCGTCTCTTGAGGACGCTCCGGACGGAATTGTGGAGAGCGGGGTATTAAATGTGTGTTAAATGCTGGGGATGCCGGCTTGCTTTGTCGAAAAATAATTTTATCTTTACAGCGTGAAATAGTCTCCATAATGTAACCCGTTATGGGACAAATACGAATAATTATAAGACCTCACATATTCATTAATTTTTTTACTTTTTTATGAAACGATTGAATTTTTGGAGGACATTGTTCTTCTCGATGATGGCTGTGACGGCCTTCGTCGCATGTTCGAGCGATGATTCGGAGGGCTCTGGCGTAGAACCCTCAATTACGGTCAACGGAAAAGAGGCCGTGACGGTTGCTCATGACCTTTCCGCCGGTACGACCGAAGCCGTCGAAGTTGTTTCTGCCGGAAAGTGGACCCTGGTCTCGAAGACCGAGGGCTCGGATACCTGGTGTACTCCCAGCGTGAACGGCGGCAACGGCGGTACGACGCAACTTACCTTTGAGCTGGGAGCCACAAAAGAGGCGCGCACGGCTGTCTTCGACCTCTCGGCTACGGGCGAGCTGATGGGCTATCCCATCACCAAGCACGCCACGGTGACCGTGATGCAGAACGGCTCGGGCTCGACCACCGGTGAGACCAACGTGGCCGAGGTTCGTGCGCTGGTTGCAGCGATGAACCCCACGATGACCAAGGTGGACGCTTCGGCCGAGATTCTGGCTCTGGGCGACATCATCGGTGTTATCTCGGGCGACCCGGGCGAGACGCCCAACATGGGCAACAAGTACCTGACGGTCATCCAGGATGTCGACAATGCCGAGAACTCGGGTCTGATGATTAACCACAACAACGTGTCGACCTGGAAGACGGGCCAGTTGCTGAAGATTTCGCTTGCCGGCGCGCAGGTGCGGAAGTACAACGGTACGCTCCAGCTCAGCCTTTCGAACAGCGCTACGGTAACCGTGCTTGAGGAGGGTGTCGAGATTACGCCGGTCGAGCTCGCTTCGCCCGCCGACATCGCCAAGTACGAGTCGCAGCTGGTGACGCTGCCCAACGTGCAGACCGCTTCGGAGTATGCCGAAGGGACTACCTATGCTCAGCAGTACAATGCCAACTTCGTAACCGACAAGGGTGAGTCGTTTGTCGTTCGCACCAACAAGACCGGTAACGAGGGCTTCGGCGCCACCGCTATCTCGAACCTCAGCGGTCCGATTGTCGGCGTGGCCAACTGCTATCAGAGTGATAACGCCGGTGCCGTAACGGTACAGCTCTTCCCGCGCAATGCCGAGGATGTTGCCGGTCTGACGAACCCCCGCTTCACGATTCAGAGCTCGTCGGCTACCATCTCCGAGATTCTTGCCGGCGGCGAGGGTGCCTACAAGGTGGAGAATGCAACGGTGATGGCCGTTACGCAGCGTTCGTTCGTTATCCAGGATGCTACGGGTGCAATCCTCGTATTCCGCGGCTACAACAAGGAGATTCCCGAGGTGGGCTCGGTTGTTACGCTCGACGGTCAGGTTACGACCTTCAACCAGGCTCTGCAGTTCGATGCTTCGGCTACGGTGACCAAGACCGGTACGACGACCGTTACGGAGCCTTCGGCCACCGAGGTCAACGCTTCGAACATCCAGTCGATTATCGACGCCAACAAGGTTGTCTTCGTGAAGCTGCCGGGTGAGCTCTTCAAGGATGGCGACTACTACAACATGACTCTTCCGTTCGACTCCTCGCATACGGGTTCGATTGACGCTCCGGCCGAAAGCCTCAACATCGACAGCTACCTCAATCAGATGGTGGATGCCTACGGCTGGTTCATCTACACGACCGGCAGCGGCGCTCGCTTTACGATTGCCGCCACGAAGTTCGTCGCCAACACCACCACGCCGAGCGTGAAGTTCGACAAGACGTCGCTCTCCTTCGCCGCAACGGGCGCCGAGCCTCAGACGGTGGGCTTCACCGCTCAGAACATTACGGGCAGCGTCGATATGGACATCGTGGGTACCGATGCCGACAAGTTCAGCATCACCGCGCAGGACGCTTCGTCGGTAACGGTATCGGTTGCCGGTGACAACACCACCGATGCCGCCTTCACGGCCCAGCTGGTTGCCAAGGTCGGCAGCGAGACGCTCGCTACGGTAGAGCTGACGCAGGCCAAGGCTGCCGCTGCAGGAGCCGAGACCATCGAGCTTGATTTCACGACCTCGTCGTACGACATTCCCGGGTCCAGCAGTAAAACCGAGCAAACCTTCTCTACGGGTGGCTATACCTTCAAGTACCGTTATCTGAAGTACTACACCAATGGCAACTACGTGATGTTCGATGCAAAATCGAATGAGGGCAGCTATCTGACCGTTCCTGCCATTTCGGGCAAGAAACTCGTTAAGGTTACGATTACGAACCGCAAGGGTGCCTCGTCTACGGCTCAGGTCGCAATCTATCCGGAGGACTCTACCACCGCTGTTGCCGGCGGCGAGGCTTCCGAGTGGCCGGAAGATGCTCAGCAGCTTGCATCGGATTTGACCTTTAATCTGACGGGTACCGATGCCGGTGTTGCCTATCGCATCTATGCCATCAAGGGTAAGAATGCACAGGCTGTAAAGGTTGTTCTGGAATACGAGTAACCGCTGCCGGCATTCCATCCGCAGTCGAGGAAACCGACTTATAAACCAACCACTCTTGGCGGGGGTAACACTCCGCCAAGAGTTTGGTTTCTTTACATGTCTTTTTTCTGAAATTTCATCGGTTTTTTATCATGCTGAAATTCAAACCGGTAATTCTGTCTGTCATCCTGCTGTCGATACTCACGATATTCGTGGGTTGCGGCGACGAGTCGCAGGGCTCCGCCAGTTCGAAAGCCTGGCTCGCGGCCGGAACCGTGAACTGCAACGCCACGACAAACAGCATCCAGACCCAGGGCGACCGGAATCTGACCTGTACGGCAACCATCCTGACGCAGGGCGACACCGAGTGGTGCTCGTTCGACCTTGCCTCCTCCGTTCTGGAGACCACGGTTGCCGTCGGCAAGCCCATCTACATCTACATGAAGAAGAACACCGCCGCGTCGGACCGTGAGGCGACGCTCCGCGTGCTTTTCTCCGACGGCTATACGGCCGACTTCACCATGACGCAGACCTCGTTCTCCGTCTCGGCCGACTACGACCGCGCCTGGGGCGAACAGCCCCTCTACCGTGCGGAGGCCGATTATGTCTACAAAACCTACTATACGACCCTGTCGAACGGCAAGCGCGTACGCAATTACTCCATCTGCTACGACCTCGACCGCCACGTCTCGAACTGGGTCGCCTATCCGCAGCATGCGAGCTACTGGACCGGCCGCAGCTACGAGGTCGGCGGTACCACCCAGGGGCGCACCAACGCCTGGGCCTACGACGATACGCAGACCGAATACACCTCGTCGAGCCCCTACTACCGGGTGGTCAGCCGCAACGTGACGCAGCCCGCCATCGCGGAGCAGGACCAGCAGTACATCATCCGCAGCTATGGCCAGGGCGGCTACCAGCGCGGTCACATGCTCTCCTCGGCATCGCGATACAATACCTGGGAGACCAACGCCCAGACCTTCTATGCCACCAACATGATGCCGCAGAACGGCTCGTTCAACGGCGGTTCGTGGGGCAACCTCGAGAACAGCGAGCGCACGTGGGCCGGAACGGGTCGCTACGACACGCTCTACGTCGTGACGGGTGCCAGCTTCAAGAGTTCGAAGAGCATCAGCAACGCCAACGGCCCCATCGCCGTGCCGTCGCACTGCTGGAAGGTGATGGTCCAGGCCCGCAAGGAGTTCCGCGACAAGCCCATCTCGGAGTGTACGGCCGACGAGCTGCGCGCCATCGGCTTCATCTATCCCAACGACGCATCGGCCGACGGCATGACGCTGGGCGACGCCGCATACTCGGTGCGCGAGGTGGAGGAGTTCACCGGCTTCGAGTTCTTCCACAACCTCTCGGCCGACGGTGCCGCCGTCAAGGAGCGACTCGTGCTGTCGGACTGGGGCATCAGCAACTGATACAACCAATACAGGAGATACGAACCTGAATCGAATCAAACTCAATAGCTTTATGATGAAGAAAATTCTTCTTACAGGACTGTTTGCCGTGCTGCTCGTGGCCGGTTTCGCGCAGAAGCCCTATAAAGTGGTCTTCTACAACTTCGAGAACCTGTTCGATACGATTCCCGACCCCGACGTGCTCGACAAGGAGTTCACGCCCGACGGGCCGAAGCGCTGGAACACGGCCAAGTACACGCGCAAAATCGGCAACCTGGAGCGCGTGCTCTTCGACATCGCCGCTCAGGACAAGGATTACCCGATTGTCATCGGCGTGTCGGAAATCGAGAACCGTGCGGTGATGGAGGATGTGATTGCCACTCCGAAGCTCGCCCCCGGCAACTACCGGGTCGTACACTACGACTCGCCCGACGCCCGCGGTGTCGATGTGGGCTTCTTCTACCGCCCCGACGTCTTCAAGCTCGAGGGCAGCCAGGCCATCAAGTTCAACATGCCGGGCCGTCCCGACTTCCGTACGCGTGACTTCGTCACGATGTGGGGAACCATCGAGTCGGAGCCCTTCTTCTTCCTGGTGAGCCACTGGCCGTCGCGTCTGGGCGGCAAGGAGGCCTCGGCCTCGCTGCGCATGGCCGCCGCACGGCAGGTGCGCTCGATTGTCGACTCGGTCAAGATGCTCCGTCCCGAGGTGAAGGTGGTCGTCATGGGTGACCTGAACGACGACGCGACGGACGACAGCGTCATCGAGGGTCTGCACGCCAAGGGCAAAATCTCCGACGTGAAGGCGGGCGACATGTTCAACCCCTTCATCGCGCTGCTCAAGGCGGGTTACGGCACGCTGGCCTACCGCGATGCCTGGAACCTCTTCGACAACATCATCGTCTCGGACAACCTCGCCACGGGCTCGACCGGTGCGCTGAAAATCCAGCGCGTGGGCAAGTCGAAGTACTACGGCGGCATCTTCCGCCGCCCCTACATGCTCCAGAAGGAGGGCCAGTACAAGGGCTACCCGCTGCGTACGTTCGTTGGCAACGATTTCCAGGGCGGCTTCAGCGACCACTTCCCCGTCTATATCTACATAGCCAAATAACACTTAACATAACTGTATGAAACTGAAATCTCTACTCTTTCTTCTGCTCGCCGTGACGACCGCTACGGTCTCCTGGGCTCAGGACGGAGGCGTGCGCGGCAAGGTGGTTTCCCGCCTGGGACGCGAAGCGCTGAGCAACGTGAAGGTTACCCTCGAGTCCACGGGCCTGACGGTGACGACGGATGAGAACGGTAACTTCGAAATCGAGAACCTGCCGGCCGGCAACCACCGCATTACGTTCACTACGCCCGACTTCGAGGAGCTCGACATGGTGGTGCGCGTCGGCAATACGGTGAAGGACCTCCAGTCGGTGGTCGTATCGCCCCTGACGAGCCCCGAGGCCTTCGATGACCAGATTTTTGCCGAGCTCGACATGGACAGCTCTTCGTCCGACGAGCAGCCGCTTCCGTCGGCCCTCTCGGCGTCGAAGGATGTCTTTACGAACATCGCCTCGTATCGCTTCAGCGAGATGCGCTTCAACGTGCGCGGCTACGACTCGCAGTATCAGGACATCTATCTGAACGGCATCCGCTTCAACGACGCCATGACGGGCTACGGCCCCTGGTCGCTGTGGAGCGGTCTGAACGATGCGACGCGCAACCAGGAGACCATTTCGGGTCTCGGTTTCACGGACTACGGTCTGGGCGGCATCGCCGGTCAGACGAACATCAACGCCCGCGCCTCGCAGATGCGCAAGGGCCTGCGCGTGAGCGTCTCGAACGCCACGCAGCTCTACCGCTTCCGCGTGATGGTCTCCTACGCCTCGGGTCAGCTTGACAACGGCTGGTCGTACGGCTTCTCGGTCGGCACGCGTCAGGGCGGCAACGGCTATGTGGACGGTGTCTACTACAACTCCTATGCCTACTTCGGTTCGGTCGAGAAGCGCTTCGGCGACAACCACCGTCTGGGTCTGACCATCATGGCCTCGCCCACGGAGCGCGGTGCGCAGCAGGCTTCGACCGAGGAGGCCTACAACCTCTTCGGCAACCACTACTACAACCCCAACGTCGGTTATCAGGACGGCAAGCTGCGCAACTCGCGCATCCGCAACACGCACGAGCCCATCGCCATGCTGACCTACACGTGGGACATCTCGGAGCGGACGCGCCTGTCGGCCGCCACGTCGCTGCGCTTCGGCAAGAACGGCTACTCGGCCCTCTCGTGGAAGGACTCGGGCGACCCGCGCGGAGACTACTACCGTTATCTGCCTTCGTACTTCCTCAACCAGATTGTTCCGGGCGTGACCTCCGACAAGGGCATCTACGACCTGCTGCAGCGCGCCAAGCACGCCGGCGAGGTGTGGACCGGAATGCTCGACTTCGACCGCTTCTACCGCGACAACCAGTATGTCGACCCGACGCTGGCCCAGTATGCCGGTGAGAACCAGCGCCGCTCGAACATCATCATCGAGGAGCGCCACACCGACCAGCTCGACTACAACTTCGCGGCCAACGTCGCCCACCAAATCAACAACAAGATGCGCATCGTCGGCGGAGTCAACCTGCGTGCCAACCGGACGTGGTACTACGACGAAATCAAGGACCTGCTGGGCGGCGACTACTGGTACGACATCGACAAGTTCGCCGAGCGTGACCAGGGTCAGGACCCCGTCAACTACCAGAACGACCTGGACTACTACCTCCAGAACGGCCATGCCCGCATCGTGCGTGAAGGCGACAAGTTCAACTACAACTACCGCGCGCACCTGCTCGAAGGGAGCGCCTGGGCCTTCTACAACTACGCAACGGGCGGCTTCTCGATGAACATCGGCGGTGAGGTCGGCTATTCGTCGATGTACCGCGAGGGTCTGTGGCGCAAGGGCCTCTTCGCCGACAACTCGTACGGCGACTCGAAGAAGCTCGGCTACCTGACCTACAACCTCAAGGGCAACTTCGGCTACAAGTTCTCGGGCGCCCACTCGCTCGAGGCCAGCATCGTCTACATGCAGAACGCCCCGAAGTTCGTCAACTCGTTCGTATCGCCGCGTACGCGCAACACCACCACGCCGGGTCTGACGGCCGAGAACGTGCTGGGTCTCGACCTGACCTACAACCTCAACCTGCCTTACATCAAGGCTCGTCTGTCGGGTTACTACACCGAGATGACCAACCAGGCGAAGGTCATTTCGTTCTACGACGACCTGCGCCACTCCTACACCAACTTCGCCATGAGCGGCATCGACAAGCGCTACTACGGCGTCGAGCTGGGTGTGTCGGTTCCCATCTGGAACGGCCTTTCGGTAGTGGGCGCCCTGAGCTGGGGTGACTACACCTATACGTCGGACCCCAACTTCGTGCAGACCATCGACAACAGCGAGGAGGTGGTCAAGAACGACCGCGTACACTGGGAGGGGATGCATGTGGAGAGCTCGCCGCAGCTGGCCGCCAACATCGGCCTTGACTTCCGCGGCCCGCGCAACTGGTTCGCATCGGTCAACTTCAACTACTACGACAAGGTTTACCTCTCGATGAACCCGCTCTACCGTACGTCGACCGTCATCCGCAGCTACCTCGACGTGCTCTCTTCGTCCTCTTCGTCGGTCGAGGAGCAGGTAGCCGCCGTGCAGGCCATCCGTACGATGCAGAAGCAGGAGAAGTTCGACCCGGCCTTCACGCTGAGCGCCAGCATCGGCAAGAACTGGTACATCCACCGTCAGTACATGCTCGGCTTCAGCCTCGAGGTGAAGAACCTGCTCAACGACCAGGACATCCGTACGGGCGGTTACGAGCAGATGCGACTCAACCGCGTCCGCACCGACAAGGGTACGCAGTACAAACGTTTCGACTCGAAGTACTTCTACATGCTCGGTACGACCTACTACCTGAATGTATATTTCCGTTTCTAATCCGAAAATAAGCATCAATGAAAAGCGTTAAGATATTTCTGGCTGCGGCCGTCGCTCTGCTGACCGTCGGCTGCTACAACGACTTCGACACGCCGAAGATAAAGGTGTGGCAGGAGGACGAGGTGGCGGGCATGGGTCTGACCCATATCTCGATTCTCGACCTCAAGAAGGAGTTTGTCAATCGTTTCGGTTCCCTCTCGGGTACGGGTCAAAACACGAGCTGGGACGACACCAAGGCGCTCAAGCTGGGCGAGGCCTACGCGGGCGAAGATGAGTTCGAGAGCGCGGGAACCGCATTCTGGCCCGAGGCTGCCAACTACTACATCAAGGGCAAGGTGATTTCGAGCGACGAGCAGGGCAACATCTACAAGTCGCTCTACATCTACGACGGTACGGCCGCCATCGAGCTCAAGCTCAGCGGCACGCTCTACACGACCTACAAGCTCAACCTCGATACGAAGGAGAGCACCTGGGTCTATGTCCTGCTGCGCGACCTCTACCTGGGCAACTACCGCATGATGCTCTCGCTGGGCGACGCTCCGTCGGACTCCTACAACGTCGTGCAGGAGCATAAGTTCTATGCCAACTCGAACCTCGAACTGGCTGCCGACATCGACGCTCACGTGCTGCCGGGCGAGCCCTGCAAGCTCGAGGACGGGGACATCCTCGAGGTGAACAGCAGCAACTACACGACGCTGGTGACCGACGAGGAGTCGGCGCTGAAGAATCTGGGCCGTCTGGTCCGCTTCTCGGACATCACGGTCCGCTATGCCGGCGTGAAGAACCAGAACGGCGAGGTTCCGACGGCCATGAAGAACGGCACCTACGATAACAGCTATCCGACGTGGACCTGCACCGACGTGCGTCCCGTGCTGTTCCAGCCCTGGTACCGCTGGGCCTACAGCGTCAACAACGAGAAGCTCTATGCCTCGGTGCTCATCTCCTACAATCCCCAGGCGACCTATACCTCCGACCCGGGTGTCTATACGGTGCGCACGAGCGGCTATTCGCGCTTTGCCATGAAGCCGATTCCGAAGGACGGCGCCGTGGGTAACGTGCTGGGTCTCTTTGCCATCTATTCGAAGCAGAGCACCTATTCGGGCGGGTCGCGCGACTATGCCCAGTATCAGATTACGGTAAGCCGTATCGAGGACCTCGACTTCAAGGCCGAGGACCTGCTCAAAGAGGACTGGATTGAGGCCAATACGCCGGCCGAGTCCTACGACCCGCCCGTAGCGGACGATACGGGCGACGACCTCGAGTAGAGGCGGCGCATCCGTTCCATGGGGCGGCATCCGGCAGCGGATGCCGCTCTTTTTTTGTGCGTGTTCGGGCGATGGGTCGGTTGTGCGTATTTGGGCGATGGGAGCCGGTGCCCGGCCCTGCGGGGGGCCTCTTCGGCCCTTCCGGAAGAGAGCAGGAGCGGGCGGAGCGGGGCAGAAACAGGCCGCGTGGTGGTGCAGGCGAGGGGAAGTTGGCAGAGGTATGGAGCGAGGGGTGGTGGAGGGCAGCAGGACGATGCGCGGAGGGGGTGGCGTCGCGGCGGAGAGGGGGCGGAAGTTGGCGGAGGGTGTTGCGGGTGAGCATGCGGCTCGGGGGCATTGTCTGACCGGAATTGAGCCCTTGCGGGGAAGTACGACATCGTTTTCGGTTACTTCCGGCGCTCGTTCCCCGGCGGCCTTCCGCCCCCGCTGGCCTGTCTCCGCTCCTGTCCCCGCCCCGGCGCTCTTTCTCTGGCACGTTCCCGTTCCCGCTCCCGGCACGTTCCCGTTCCCGCTCCCGGCGCGTCCCTGTCCCCGCTCCCGGCACGACCCGTTCCCGCTCCCGGCTCCTGTCCCCGCTGCATTCAGGCCGGCCCCTGCTGCCGTATCTGCGCAAAAAAAACTCCGGGCCCCCAAAAGAGGGGTCCGGAGTTGAGTTCCGAAGTGCTCGGGAGGCTGCCTCCCCAAGCATGCGGTGGATTACTTCTCTTCGGCAGGAGCCGGGCGCATGATGACCTTCACCAGGTTGCCGTCCTCGAGCACCTTGCGGGCCATGGCCTGCACGTCGGCGTTGGTCAGAGCCTCCACGGCGCTCTTGTATTCGCGTACGAAGTCCAGACCGCTGCCGTACTTCGACTGGAGGTAACCCATCCAGCTGCCGTTCTGCTCGAGCGTGTTCTGCCAGTTCTTGAGCAGGAACTCGCGCGTCTTCTCGATATCCTCGGTCTGCGGGCCGTTGTCGGCAATCTGCCGGAGCTCCTTCATCACAATCTCGCGCAGCTCGTCGGCCATCTCCTCGTTGGTGTCGAAGCCGATGTGCATCTCGTAGCGCTCGGCCGGGATGTAGTCGGTCGTGCCGTAGACCTGCACGCCGTAGGTGCCGCCCTTCTCCTCGCGAATCGAGACGAGGTAGCGTGCGTTGAGCGCCTGGGTGAGGAACGTCAGCGCCAGCTTGTTCTTGAAGGTGTAGGGCATATCACCCGAGAAGAGGTAGTGCACGTTGACCTTCGGCTGCTGCATCGCCACGCGGAAGTCCTCCGTCACGTCGCCCTTGACCACCGAAGCCTTGTCGTCGACGAAGTTCGTCTTCTTCGAGGCGGGAATCGAACCGATGTACTTCTCGACCAGCGGCTTGAGTGTCTCCAGGTCGACGTTGCCCACGAAGATGAAGGTGAAGCTGTTGGCATTGGGGTAGAGCTTCTCGTAGATGGCGGGCAGCTTCGCGAAGTCGAACTTCGAGACGAGCTCCTGCGAAATCATCTGACGGCGCGGGTTGTTGCCGTAGCTTACCTCGAGGAAGCGCTTCTGGGCCAGGTAGTCGGGGTTCGACTCCACGTTGGCCAGCTGTGCGTTGAGCGTGTTGATGAGCGTGTTGTAGTCGTTCTGGTCGAAGCGCGGCGAGGTGAAGTCGAGGTAGAGCAGCTGGAGCATCGTCTCGAGGTCCTTGGGCGAGCAGCTGCCGTTGATGGTGCTGGCATACTCCGAGGTGTTGTTCTGCACCGAAGCCGACTTGCCCGAGAGCTGCTTGCGGAGCTCCGTGGCCGAGAAGCGGCCGATACCCGACATGGCGTTGATGCTCGGCATCATCTCACCCATGTAGTACTCCTCGTCGCTCAGCAGCGAGAGACCTCCCTTGGCGGTGGCGCTCATGCGCACCTCGTCGGCCTTGAACGTCGTGGGCTTCACGACGATGCGCGTGCCGTTGGCCAGCGTCCACTCGGTGGTGCCCAGTGTCTGGTCGGTCGTCGTCTTCTTGACGGGCGAACCCTTCAGCTTGGTTCCCTCGGGAATCAGCGGCTCCTTGACCACGTTGTCCTCATAGGCCTCGACCTCCGACGAGATGACCTTGTCGCGGATGGCCAGCAGCTCTTCGGCCGTCGGGTTGGTGATGCCCTCCTTCTCGGGCGCCGTGACGAAGATGACCTGGTTGGTCGGGGTGATGAACTGCTGTGCCACGGCATTCACGGCGTCGACCGTGATGTTGCGGATGAGCATGCTGTCGAGCTGCCACTCGGTCTTGGCGTCGGGTACGGGCGAATTCCTGCGGTAGTTGGCCAGATACTCCTCGACATACTCCTCGTTGGTGCGGTCGTTGCGGTTGGCGTAGCTGCGCTCGGCGTCGCGCATCAGGGTCTCCTGGGCGCGCTCGAACTCACCCTGCGTGAAGCCGTAGCGGCGCATCTTCTCCAGCTCGGTATAGAGCGCTTCGAAGCCGCGGGCCAGTGCTCCGTCCTGCGTTGCGGCGGTGAAAATCGTGGCGTCGAGCGTCGGGATGACGCCTACCTCGCCCGAGCCCATGCCGGCGCCGAGGAACGGTGCGTCGGGCTTCATGCGGAGCTCCTCAAGACGGGCGTTCTCCATGACCGTCATGTAGGAATTGATGACGTCCAGCATCTCGGCCTGCACGGTGTTGTTCATCACCTCGGGCAGTGCGCGGCGCTTGATGAAGAGCTGTACGCGCGAACCCTGCATCTCGGGGTCGGTGAAGATGCTGACGATGGGCTCCTCGTTGTCGGGAACGACAATCTCGGCCTTCTTCGGGGCGTCGGCCGCCGGAGCCGGGATGTCGGCCATCAGCGTCTTGATTTTCTGCTCGATGGCGTCGACGTCCACGTCACCCACGACAATCACGGCCTGGTAGTCGGGACGGTACCACGAGGTGTAGAACTTCTCCAGCTCGTCGTGGTGGAAGTTCTTCAGCCCGTCGAGGTAGCCAATCAGGTTGCGGTGCTCGTAGAGCGTACCCTTGCCCAGCGCCTGGAGCATGCTCATGGTCGAACGCCACGAGGCGCCGTCGCGCGTACGCAGCTCCTCCATGATGACGCCGCGCTCCGAGTCAATCTCCTCGGGACGCAGGGCGATGAAGTGCGACCAGTCGTGCAGGACGAGCAGGGCGCTGTCGATGACGCCCTGACGCTGGGTCGGCACGTCCGAGATGTTGTAGCAGGTGTAGTCCCACGTCGTTCCGGCGTTGAGGTTGTAGCCGAACTTCACGCCGACGGTCTCCAGATACTCAATCATCTGTTTGCCGGGCAGGTTTTTCGTGCCGTTGAAGGCCATGTGCTCGAGGAAGTGTGCCAGACCCTGCTGCGAGTCCTCCTCCTGGATGGCGCCCACGTCGTGGAGTATGTAGAAATCGGCCTGATTCTTCGGCTTTTCGTTGTGCCGGATGTAGTAGGTCATGCCGTTGTCCAGCTTGCCCGTGCGCAGCTCGGGGTCGGCCGGAATCGGAGTCATGGGCCCCTGGGCCATGACGCTCGCCGTTGCCGTCAGGGCGACGAGGAGCATTGTCAGTTTTTTCATAGTGTTGGTATTAAGTGGTTTTTCGTCTGTTTCGTTGCAGGCCGCAGCTGCGGCGTCTTACTCGTTCAGGGCCGGTTCGGGGCGGTATTCGATGATGTCGCCCGGCTGGCACTCCAGCTCGCGGCAAATCGCCTCGAGCGTCGAGAAGCGGACGGCCTTGGCCTTGCCGTTCTTGAGAATCGAAAGATTGGCCGGCGTGATGTCCACCCGTTCGGCAAGCTCTCCGAGCGAGATTTTGCGCTTGGCCATCATGACATCAATATTGATGATTATCGCCATACCCCCCCCTTGTGTTATTCGTATATATATCCGTGAAAATCATTTCCTTGCGTGCGGTTAGATGGTCAGTTTCTGCTCCTCGCTCAACTGCGTGCCCACCACGAGCACCTCGGCCATGAAGAGCATCAGGATGCCGACGATGATGTTCCAGTAGTTGAGCGGGAAGGTGGTGTCGACCTGCAGCGCCGAACTCTGAAGCAGCGTGGCGGCCTCGCGGATGTTGATGTACTTCATGAACGACTCGCTCAGCGCGGCCACGAGCATCAGGATGCCGATGGCGCGCGTGCGGCCGATGTTGCCGTGGCGCAGCGGCTGCTCGTCGCGGATGGACTTGCGCAGCGAGTTGATGATGAGGGCGATGAGGATGAAGACCGCCAGATAGGCTACCCCCGTGAGCATCGAGAGGAGGTAGGCGAAGCCGTTGTTGGCCATCACCTTGAGGGAGTTCGAGACCGTGTACTTCTCGGGCACGGTGACGCGCAGCCGGACGTTGTCCACCGAGACGGAGGTGTTCGCACCGACCCCCTCGACGGCGGGCAGCTCCGAGCCCGAGGCGCGCAGCGGTGCGTAGACGTAGTAGGTGCGCACGTCGCCCTGCGTGAAGTCGGTATCCATCGTCTGCTGTGCCTCGCGCCAGCCCGACGAGAAGCTCGGGGCGATGGTCGAAAGGAAGCCGATGACCAGCGCCACGAAGTAGAAGACGTAGATAATCATCAGATGCTTGTAGAGTCGTCGCTTGTTCTGCATGTGCGGTACGTGTGTGGGTTTCTTTTTTGCAAATGTACAATTAGTTTTTTGAAAAACAAATAATATTTATCGTTTTTCGATAATTTTTGTCGTCCGGAGCTCCTGTCCAGGGTGTATGCGGGGAGTCGGTCGACCCTCCGGCCACGGCGGAGGGCGGCCTTCGGCGGTCGATTTTTTTTCGCCGCGGCACGCTTTTTTCGTATCTTTGTTCCGACGTGTGAACCAAAACGCATTCGGACAAATGGGTCAGAAATCCTTCTATTCATATCGGGTCGAGCCTCAGGATGTGGACTTTACCCTGCGGGCGACGCTCCCGGCGCTGGGCGTCTCCATCCTCAACGTGGCGGGTGCCGACGCCCATGGCAAGGGCTTCGGCGTCGATGCGCTCAATGCCGACAACCACTCGTGGGTCCTCTCGCGCATGGCCATCGAGGTCGACGAGCGCCCGCAGCAGTATACCGACTACACCGTCGCCACGTGGATTAACGAGTACGGACGGGTGCTCTCGACGCGTAACTTTACGCTCAGCGACGCCTCGGGGCACGAATTTGCGCGGGCCGTCACGCAGTGGGCGATGATTGACCTCACGACGCGTACGGCCGTCGACCTCTCGTGGGTGGGACGCGCCCACAACGAGGCGATTGTCGACGAGCCGTCGCCGGCCGAGAAGCCCCGCAAAATCCGCTCGGTCGAGCCCGAGCGCTTCGTCGAGCACCGCGTGGTCTACAGTGACATCGACTTCAACCGCCACGTCAATACGATGCGCTACATCGAGATGTGCCTCGACATGCTGCCCGTCGAGTGCTTCGCCCGCGACGGGGGGATGCGGCTCGACATCCACTTCCTGCACGAGTGCCGCTACGGCGAGCTGCTCCGCGTGGGGTGCCAGACGCGCGAGGGGGAGACGCTCTTCGAAATCCGCAACGAGGCGGGCGAGGCGGCCGTGCGGGCAGCCATTTCCTGGCGCGAACCGGAGCACAAGTAGATATAAGGGCACGGACGCGAACCGGGGCGCAGACCAGAGCGCGGACGGGGGGCGAACAAGAACGCTGACGGGCTGCGAACTGAGGCGCGGATGGGGCACGGACGGGGGCGCGTGCGTTGATGCCTTCCGCAGGCGGCGTCCGCAGCGCGGCATGCGCGTAAAAAAGCGGCGTCGGGCGGCCTCGGACAAACAATACGGAACGGGTTTTGCACCGCAACGGGTGCAAAACCTTTTTCGTATGGAGACGACAACCGAAACCCGCAACAGCAGCCAGCGGGTAAGCATCGGGCTGCTCAACGACGCCGTGGGCAAGGAGATTGCCTCGTCACTGCAGTATATCTACTTCCACGTCCACTTCGAGGATGCGCGCTACCGCTACCTCTCCGAGCTGATGCACCGCGTCGCCATCGCCGAGATGCGCCACATCGAGCTCTTCGCCGAGCGGATTCTCTTTCTGGGGGGCGACGTCGAGATGAACCCTTCGTTCCGCACCCGGCCGCTGGTCGAGCCGCTCGAGATGCTGCGTCTGGCCATGCAGCTCGAGCAGAACACCGTGGCGAGCTACAACGAGGCGGCGCGCATCGCCTGCGAGCAGAAGGATGCCGCAACGCGGGCCCTCTTCGAGCGGGCCGTGGCCGAGGAGGAGCGCCATCTGGACGCCTTCCGCGCCGAGCTGCAGCACCTGCTCGACTACGGCGAGCACTACCTGGCGCTG